>ERZ890953.27-NODE-27-length-81059-cov-9.064466_pt1 | contig 81059 bp, 60 predicted proteins | sample MGYA00521264_ERZ890953 | MGnify/ENA primary metagenome ERZ890953 (study PRJEB32303, sample SAMEA104408629) | aquatic metagenome | biome: Brackish water; feature: Chemocline; material: water | place: Baltic Sea | collected 2014-10-26T21:54:00 | depth 200 m ...
CCTGGCGGGCCCGGCGGCAGATGGTGAAGCCGTCCACCCCGGGCAGCATGACGTCGAGCAGCAGCAGATCCCAGTCCTGCTCCAGCGCCAGGGCCAGGCCCTCGTCACCGTCGGCCACGCCCACAGGCGCATAGCCATGGTAGGCCAGCACGTCGCAGACCCCCATCAGGATGGCCTGCTCGTCTTCCACAACCAGGATGCGAGGCTTCATGGGGGGAGTATGGGTCCGGGGAAGCAGGCAGGGCAAGTAAACCCTGTGTAACCGGGCCACTCACCGAGGTTTCCGAACCCTTACCCGCGCCCGGGACGGCCCGAGGTATCCATGGATCACACCCCCCACGGAGGCCTGTCATGTCCACCAAGTCCCGCAACTGGATCGCCGCCCTGGCCGCTGCCAGCTTCCCCGTCAGCCTCAGCATCGGCGCCGCCTGCTGCAACTACGCGGTGAACGCCGCGCTGAAGCCCGGAGCCCAGGCCGCCACCCCCAGCGCCGCGACGCCCACGAGGCAGCCGCTGGCCACCGCCGCGACGCCAGTGGTCGCCCCCACCATCCCCGACGCCGACGCCTCCACCAGCCAGGACATCCGCTTCGAGAGCAGCCTGGACCGGGGCGCCGTCATGGCCGGAGGCACCGGCCTGGTGCGCATGGAGCTGCGCATCGCCAGCGAGCACGAGGTCACGGACGGCGCCCGCCGCGCCACCGATCTGGTGGTCGTGCTGGACGAGTCCGGCAGCATGAGCGGCGACAAGATCGCCGACGCCAGACATGCCGCCCACGAGCTGCTGGCCCAGCTGGGCGACGAGGACCGCTTCGCCCTGGTGAGCTTCGACAGCGACGTCCAGCTGCGCATCCCCCTGGACTACGCCACCCGCGACCGCCTGCGGGCCATGACCCGGGCCATCGACGGCGTCAGCGCCGGGGGAGGCACCGAGATGCAGGCCGGCTTGGCCGCGGGGGCCGAGCAGCACCAGCCCACCACCGGCCGCGCCGCCCGCACCATCCTGATCTCCGATGGCCTGCCCAACTCCCCCGACGGCCTGGTGGCCCAGGCCCGCAGCTTCGCCCGCAGCGAGACCCCGCTGACCACGGTGGGCATCGGCTCCGACTACGACGAGCAGCTGATGGTGAACCTGGCCGACGCCGGGACCGGCAACTTCTACTGGGTCACCCAGGGACAGGACCTGGCCGCGGTCTTCGGACACGAGCTGAGCACAGCCCAGGAGACGGTGGCCACGGGCCTGCAGGTGGGCCTCGAGCTGGGCGAGGGCGTGGAGCTGGTGGACGCCAGCGGCTACCCCACCCGGGTGGTGGGCGGACGCGTGGTGTTCGACGTGGGCACCCTGTACGCCAGCCAGGAGCGCAGCTTCTGGGTGACCCTGGCGGTGCCCGCCTCCACCACCGGCGAGCGCGAGGTGGCCATGCCCAGCCTGAGCTGGCGCGCCACCGACAGCGCCGCGCTGGCCACCGTCTCCCTGGAGCCCTGCTCGGTGGAGGTGGTGCAGGAGCAGCAGCGCTTCCTGGCCAGCATCGACGCCGACGCCTGGGGCCGCTCGGTCATCGAGGAGGAGTACAACGTGCTGCGCAGCCAGGTCAGCCAGGCCGTGCAGGCCGGCGACATCGCCACGGCCCATGCCAACATCCAGGCCTACACCGCCCGCAACCGCGCCATGAACGAGCACATCGACTCCCAGGCGGTCTGGGACAACTTCGAAGAGGTGGCGGCCCTCGAACAACAGGTCCAGCAGCAGTTCGAGGGCGAGCAGCAGAGCTCGCGCCAGAACCTGTTCGCCAAGACCCTGAACAGCCTGTCCTACGGCAGCCGCCGACAGGGCCAGGCCAAGGGGTACTGATCACTCATACCGGCTGACGCAGATTCGGCTCGGATGATCGCCGAGAAGAGCGACCCGCTGTCGGCGATGAGGAGCCGCAGGCGTGGCGAGTCACGTCAAGGATCCGAAGCGTCGACAGCGGGGTGCTCGGCCGGCGAGGGCCGAGCCGACTCAATGTCAGACGGTATCAGGACCGGTCCGCGAGCCCCTCGCGGGCCAGCACCACCTGAGCGCCGCCCCCGCGCTTGGCGGCGTACATGGCCTGGTCGGCCCGGGCCAGCAGGTCGTGGCGCTCGCCGTCGTGCTCGGGGAACAGCGACACCCCGATGCTCGCGCTGACGTGCAGGCTCTGCCCCGCCACCGTGAAAGGCCGCTCCATGGCGGCCAGCAGCTTGGCGGCCACCTCGAGGGCCTGGCTGGCGGGGATGGGGGTGGGCAGCAGCACGGCGAACTCGTCGCCCCCCAGGCGAGAGACGGTGTCGGCGGCCCGCAGCTCGCCCCGCAGGCGGGTGCCCAGGGCCGACAGCAGCCGATCGCCCAGCTCGTGGCCGTAGGTGTCGTTGACTTCCTTGAAGCCGTCCAGGTCCATGAGCAGCAGGGCGAAGCCCACGCCGTAGCGCCGGCCATGCTGCCGGGCCCGCTCGAGGCGGTCCTGGAAGAGCAGGCGGTTGGGGAGGCCGGTGAGGTCGTCGTGGGTGGCCAGGTACTCGAGCTGCTCGACCCGCAGCAGCTCGTCGGTGACATCCCGGACCACCCACACCACACCACTGTCGCCCTGCTGGACCTGGATCCGCGATGCGCCCACGCGCGCCATGAAGGTGGAACCATCCATGCGGCGCATGCGCATCTCGAAGTGGCTGGGCTCGCCAGGCTCGAGCTTGGGCAGCAGCTCCCGCTCCCAGGTCTCCCACGACGCCAGCTCGGCGCAGAGGCTCACCCCCGGACGCCCGAGCAGCTCTTCGCGCTCCATGCCGAAGGAGCCGAGCACCACGCGGTTGCACTCGCTGACGGTGCCGCTGGAGTCCAGCACGAGGATTCCCTCGGACACACTCTGGAACAGCGCCTGCTGGAAGGCCCCCGCCCGGCGCAGCCGGCGCTCGAGCTGGGCCTGGGCGGTGACGTCCCGCACCAGGGCGGCCAGGCTCTGGACCTGCCCGTCATCGCCGAGGACCGGGTGCAGCGCCACCTCACGGATGCGGTCACCCAGCTGCTCGAGGTAGGTGGTGGGGCGGCCGGACTCGACCACCTCAGCGGCCTTCTGGCTGCGGCTGACCACGAGCTCGGGGGGGAAGAGATCCTCGGCACTCTGGCCCACCACCTGGTCGATGGGCCGATCCAGCCAGCCCGCCACCCGCTGGTTGCACGCCAGCACGCGGTGATCCAGGCCGAACAGCACCGCGTGTTGCTCAGAGGCGTCGAGCAAGGCCCGCAACCGGGCCTGGCTGTGGCCCAGGCGGGTGACCTGGTCGCTCAGCTCCTTGGTGCGACGGCCCACGGACTGCTGCAGCTTGCCCGCCACCGCCCGCAGCTCGTCCTCGACCCGCTTGCGCACCAGGGCGATGCTGGCGTGCTGGAGCAGGGCTTCGACCGAGGCCACCTCGACCTCGGACAGGGGCTGGGCCGCCAGGATGGCCACAGAGCCCAGCAGCTGGCGCTCGTGCACCAGGCCCATGGCGTAGCAGGCCTGGATCTTCCACAGCGCCTGGAAGTCACGGCTGAGCTCGGCCGTGACCTGATCGCAGCTCAAGCCGCTCAGGCCGCTCCGGACCAAGTGCAGGCGGGGCTCGAGCAGGCGCTTGTGACGACCGTCGTGACAGGCGATGTCGTAGCCGTAGGCGCTGCTGGTGAGCAGCCTCTCGAGGGCCGCCACCGTGTCGGGCGGGCCGCAGAAGGCTTCTGGGTGGAACAGGGTGACCCGCTGATCGAAGGCCGCCACCACCACCAGCGCCGCGGGGAAGGGCTCCCGCAACAGCTGCCCGATGCGCTCGTACAGGCCAGCGCCCGCCGTGGGCGCAGCCCCCATGGCCAAGGCGGCCCGGTTGAGGAACGCCAGCGCTTCGGGCCCGGTGCGGAGGGGCACGCCGGAGCCTTCCTCGGCTGTGGTCCAGGGCTTGTTCGAGGAGGACATTTGGGCACCAGGATGAATGGCGTACAGCCTAACCTCTCAGCATCTCGGACGGCCGCGGCGCCCCACTCCCCAGCCAGGCACGCCAGCGAGCTCAGCCCACCAGCCCCAGCTCCTCGAAGAGCTGGGTCACTCCCAGCATACGCTCGCCGTGGTGGACCATCAGCCGGTTCCGGCCCGTCTCCTTGGCCCGGTACAGGGCCGCATCCGCCGAGCTGACCAGCTCCTCTGCCTGACTGGCAGCGGCGTTGGGCCAGGTGACCACGCCCATGCTCATGGTGACCTGCAGGACCTTGTCCTGCCAGGTGGTCTGCATGGCCTCCACGCTGCGGCGAAGCCGCTCGCCGAGCCGGGCGGCGTCGGCCAGCCCGGTGCCGGGGGCCACCACCAGAAACTCCTCCCCGCCGTAGCGGCACAGCACATCACCCGCCCGGATGGCGCCCTCGATGGTGCGGGCGACCCGCCGCAGCACCTCGTCGCCCGCGTCATGGCCCCAGGTGTCGTTGAAGCGCTTGAAGTGGTCCACGTCCACCAGCAGGGCGCTCACAGGCACACCGTGGCGCACCGAACGGGAGAACTCCTCCCGCAGCCGCTTGATGCCGAAGCGGCGGTTGAGCACGCCGGTGAGTTCGTCGATGGCCGCCAGCTCCTTCATGCGCTGGTTGAGCGCCGCGGTGTGCAGGTAGGCGGCCGCGTGGCTTCGGAGATCGTCGATCAGCTCGAGCACGTCCTTGGAGGGTTGTTCTTTGCTGCAGCCCAGCAGCACCAGGCCCACCACCCGCTGCTGGAAGATCAGGGGCACCAAGGCCACGGCACGCGGGCGCAGGCTGCCCAGGGGCGTGCTGCTGCTCACCCAGTCCAGACCCTCACGCTCGGGGGAGACCACATGCACCGCGCCGCGATCCAAGGCCACGGTCACCGCCCCCAGCTTGGTGTCCAGGACGTTGGGGAGCTCATCGCTCTGGTCCTGGCCCACCGAGGCGCGGAGCTTCAGCTCGTCGCCCTCCTCCACCCACAACAGGCCGATGCTGGCGCTGCTGGCGTCGCACAGAGACTCGAGCACGGCCTGGGCAACATCGCTCAGCTCTCCCAGGCCTCCCAAGCGCTCGAGGAGCGCATGCACGCTGCCGTCTCGGCCCATGCGGGTGGCGATGGCGTCCAGCATGGTGTTGAAGGCCAGCGCCGTCTGGCCGATGCCGTCCTGACTGCTGTCGTCCAAGTGCAGCCCCTGAGCGCAGTCCAAGCCCTTGCAGTCCGCAGCCGCCATGTGGGAGTTCACCTCACCCATGGCGTGGACCAGCCGCTCCAGGGCACGGGACACCACCAGAGAGAACAGCCCGTAGTTCACCGCGCCCACCAGCAGGCCCGCGCCCAGGCACATGGCGAAGAACAGGGGCGAGAGCGCGCCGGGCGCATCCAGCACCACCCGCGCGAACACCGGAAACACCAGCCCGACCCCAGCCCCGAACCCCAGCATGGACCACAACAGGTTCAAAAAGACGCTCTTCTTCACCAGGGAGTCTCCCTCATCGCCACAGGTTCGCCGGACGGACCACAGGGTCCTCTCCATCTGTCGGCCACAGGGGGGCGCTGCTGGAGAAAAACTGTGTCAAAGTTCGTCATAGACACGATCGCAGCACCCAGGCAGCCCGCACACCGGTCCTGGAAGGGCTCAGATGGCGCGAGCGGGGGCTCGCCGCCGCAGGGCCACGGCGGAGACCAGCAGACCCAGCAGGCCGCCGAGGCCCTGCGGCACGCGACCTTGGCTGCAGCGGGCCGACCGTGAAGCCATAGGAGACTCCGCGGCCTGGGGAGTGACCACCCCAGCGGAGGGAAGCGCGTCGCCGATCTCGATCCAGGACGGGCTCATCCAGATCCACTCATCGTCGTCCGAGCCCTTGTCGTCACAGACGCTCAAGTGGCGCTCGCCGTAGAAATCCAGCCCGTCCAGGCGCAGCGCCACGTAGACCCAGGCCGGGAGATCGGCCGCATGGATCTCGAGGGAATAGCCCAAGGTGCCGGTGCGCTCGAGGGTCCAGGCGCCATCCGGCCCCACCAGCAACACCTCCCGCACGCTGTCCCCCACGGCGCCCGGCACCGTCACGACGACCTCGAGGGCCCTGTCCTCTGGAACCACCAGCTCGGAGCCCAGCCCACCCAGGTGGCTGCCCCCCGCCCAGAACTCCAGGTCCACCGCGATCATGGGTCCGCTGGTGGCGTAGGCCCGCCCCTCCACCATGGCGTCGTGGACAGCACTGCGGTCCAGCGGCTCGCCATCGGGCAGCACCAGCACCGACAGGCCGCCGGAGGTGGCGTGCGTGGCCCCCCCCGGTCGGCAGAGGTCGCCAGGGGTGGTGTTGTGGCCGTCCGTACCCGCCATGAAGGCGAAGCGCCGGGCCAGCCCGTCGGGGTCCATGGCGTAGGCTGCGGTGCCTGTGGGCTCCACGGGCTGCACCGGTGGGTCCCAGTCTTCCAAGACCCCGCCCAGGCTGCTGCCCCAGGCCGAGTATACCTCCACCGCCACCTCGTGATCCTCGTCCCAGCAGGAGAAGTCCACCGGCATGGGAGCCTCGAGGGAGGGGTGGTGGGGCACCATCAGCACCGGGCCGAAGCGCTCGTCTACGCCAGCCAGCCAGGCGGCGATCTGATCGCAGGACTCCACCTCCACGATGCCGGATTCGATGGGCATGGTGTCCTCGAGGCGCAGATCCTCCAGCTGCTCGTCGTCGCCGAACAGGTAGATGTTGCGGTGGCCCAAGGGCTCCCCTCGGAACCTGAACCACACCTCTGCGGCTGGGATCAGCAGGGGTCCTTCCAGCTCGGACCACTCCAGGATCGCCTCGAGCTCCCTGTCGAAGTCTTCCTCGTCGGCCCCCAGCGGACCGTTGACGTGATCGGCCAGCGCCAGCCAGTCCAGGCCCTGCTCCGCGGCTAGCACCGGCACGTCCTCGAAGGCGCCGCAGTGCCTCTCGCCCCCCAGGTCCGAGGAGCAGCCATCCTTGGACACCCCCGTGTGGACATGGGGATCGCCGAAGTAGAACGAGCTCCCGCGGAAGCTCTCCGCGGCATGCCCGACCAGGACCAGGGACAAGACAAACCAGTGCATCTCGGCTTCTCCCGCAGCTCACAGGCAGCGGGCGCAGCGGTGGCGTCGCGCGACGCGGGGGATCGCGCGGGAGACACCGGCCACGCCGGCTGCGCCGACGCTCGGCCCCCTGGGGTCACCCCCGATGGGTGGTGGGGACTCGTAGGGTTGTTCGCGGCAGCGGCCCAGGGTGTGACCGGTTTTCTGCCCAGCCCCGCCGACGAGGTCGCGCAGCCTGCTATCCTCCAGCCATGTCCCTCCCCTCGAGCGCCCGGCACCTCCCCGTGGCGGCCCTGCTGGGCCTGGTGTCCTGCTACACCAGCCACGACTGGGACGTAGACGGCTTCGACGCCGGCGAAGACTGCGACGACGGCGACGCCTCGATCCATCCTGGCGCCGAGGAGACCTGCGACGACGGTCTGGACAACAACTGCGACGGGCTGGTGGACGAGTGCTGCGGACTGCTGGACCTGGGCAGAGCCGACGCGGTGTTCTCGGGCCCCTCCCAGACCAGCAAGGCGGGCAGCAGCCTGAACGGCGGCGAAGATCTCGATGGTGACGGCATCCCCGACCTACTCATCGGAGCGCCACACGCCTTGGACCTGCGCGGTGCGGTCTACCTGATCTCCGGGAGCAACGTGCGGAACAGCGCCCTGCCGGGGAACGCTGCGGTGCTCCACGGCGGGCTGCTGGGTGCGCGGGCGGGCACGTCCGTGGCCAGCGTAGGTGACTTCGACGGCGATGGTCAGGCCGACCTGCTGGTGGGAGCGCCAGGCGCCGGGAACAAGACCGAGGGGGCCGCCTTCCTGGTGCTCGGCCCCGTCACCGACAGCCTCTCCCTGGACGACGCCGACGCCACCTGGACCAGCCCGACCACCGGGGCGCACATGGGCCTCGCGGTGGCGGGGGGAGAGGACCTCGACGGCGACGGCCGGAGCGAGATCCTGCTGGTCGCTGGCGGTGAGGAGGGCGACGAAGCCAGCGTCGGCGGGGCCTACCTGGTCTACGGTCGGGCGCGAGACGGCGACAGCCTGCCCCACGCAGCGGAGGATCTCGAGCTCGATCTGAGCGCCGACACCGACCGCAAGCCCGCGGCGGCCGCCATGGCGGGGGACGTGGACGGCGACGGCTTCACGGAGGTGCTGGTGGGCCTACCCGGACGCAGCCCGGAGGAGTGCGGCATCGCCCGGCTGATCCTGGGCCCCGAGCTGGACACCCGGTACGACTTCCAGGCGAGCGTCTGTGAGTCCTCGGGCCAGAACGGCGGCGTGGGCACCCAGGTCGCAGGGGCGGGGGACGTGGACGCCGATGGCTACGACGACATCCTGGTGGGGGCGCCAGCGGACAGCACCTACACGACCCTGGCCGGCCGCGTGTACCTGGTGCTGGGGTCAGCCGAAGATCTCGATCCCGATCTCGGCGAGGCCCCCGCAAAGCTCGAGGGCGAGCGCGCATACCACCGCGCTGGGGTCGCAGCCGGACCCGGCGATGTCAACGGGGATGGCAAGGACGACATCCTGGTGGGCGCGAGCAACCTGCGGCAGGAAGACGGGAGCATGACCGGCGCGGCCTACCTGGTGTACGGCCCCGCCACTGGCGCCCTCTCCATCGCCCACCTGATCGACCTGGGGGACGCCGAGCTGCGCATGCTGGGCGAGGGGGACGAAGATCAAGCCGGGTACAGCCTGTCAGGCGCAGGGGACATCGACCAGGACGGCCTGGTGGACTTCCTGATCGGGGCGCCGGGGCACGGGTCCGGGAACCTGACCGAGCAGGGCGCCGCCTATCTGGTCCTGGGCCAGGACTGTGTGGAGTAGCCCCTACCAGGACCAGCCAGCGCTGACGGAGACATCTCTCCGCAGACCCCACTCCAAGCCGCTGCCGGCCGCGGGGCCGTAAGGCATCACCCCCAGGCCGCCATCTGCGGACAGCACCAGCTCGCGCACCCGCAGCTGCAAGTGCAGCGACGGGCCCAGCACGGGAACGCTGCGGAGCCGATCCCGCTCTTCGACCCCATCGCTGTGCCGCTCCGCCCGGACCAGCCATGACAGATCCAGGGTCGGGCCGAAGCTCAGCTGAGGATCGAGTCCCCAAGACGCCATGGCGCCGCCGCGCAGGCCCAGCCCGCCGGAGGGCATCCGGGTCTGGTCCACGTACAGGGTGTCCACCCCCGCCCGCGCCGACAGCCCCAGGGCCGGGCGCAGGCCACGTGGATCCGCAGGCAACAACCACCCCGAGAACACCACCGAGCGCGACGGCTGCTCGTGTGCCAACATGGCCTGCGACCAAGCGAAGCCGATCGTGCCGAGCCAGCGGCGCTCGCGCTCGGCCACCAGGCGGTCCACGGCCAGCCACTCCCCAGGCTGCAGCACGACGCGATGGCTCCACAGCAAGCGCGGCGCCACGTCGCCCGTCGCGCCGCTCACCGGCTCGATCCGGCTGACCTCGAGCAGGCGCCGACCGGGCGAGACAGCGCCGAAGGCCAGCTCCCCACCGTCCACGTCGAGCCGAACCCGGCTGCCGAGCTGGCCCAGGTGTACCACCACCGCGCTGTGGGGCGCCCGGGGCCGCCCATCGTCGAACAGCTGGATGTTGTCCGGAGCCAGCGCCTCCATGCGGGGATTCTGCACGCCGCTGGTGGACGCGCGCACCTTGCGAGCCGCGAACTCGTGGCTCTCCCACAGGCCCACGCTGCCGTCGCCGTCCAGGTCAGCCGCGGCGCTGTCGAAGGCTCGCACCAGGTGCCAGGTGTACAGGCTGTGGCCGAAGCGCTCGTCGTCGGGATCGCTCTCCTCGAAGGCTGGACGCCCGAAGTCGCTCGCGTACAGCCGCAGGTCCGCCGGCTCGCCCCGCGTGCCCTGGGGAACGAGCGTCAGTGGATCGGACTCGGGGAGGGCCCCCTGCACCGCCTTGCTCACCAGGGTGGCGGCGTGGCAGCTGTCCACCACCAGCACGCGCCGCGCGGCCCTGGCGCTCGCCAGGATCTCCTCCAGATCATCCGTGGCCAGAGCGGTCAGGGAGATCCAGGGCAGGGTGGTGTCGGAGGTGATCAGGTGGCGCTCGGGCAGCCGACCCGGCCGGTCCAGGGCTCCGTGGCCGCTCCAGTACAGCAGCAGAATCCCGTCTTCCGAGACCAGCTCGAGGGCGCGCTCCAGGCTCTCCCTCACCTCTTCCCCGCTGACCCAGCCCGTGAGCAACACCTGCTCGAAGCCAGCCTGGACGAGCAGCTCCGACACCTCGCGCGCGTCGTTGGTGGGCGCCAGCAGGGTCCCGAAGGCCTCGGTCTCCGCGTAGCAGCTCACCCCCACCACCACGGCGACCCGGTCCACCGAGCCCGCCTCGGCGATGGGGAGCTCCCGCTCGCGCTGCCGGCTCATGGCTCGACAGCTCTCCAGCGCGCTCTCCCGCACCGGACCCTTCTCGGCGGCCAGGGCCAGGCTCACGACCAGCAGCAGGGAGAACATCAGGGTGTCACCTCCACCCGCTGCCGAGCCCCGAGCTCACGACAGTCGGAGCCCAAGGCCAAGCCGAAGAGGTAGCTGCCCGGCTGCTCCAGCAGGTAGAGCACGCCGTGCAGGTCCCGCTGCCCCGCCGGCACACGCCCGGTCCACAGGGCGCCGTCCAGCTCTGGCCCCACCACACAGAGGGTGATCTCGGCGGGCGCGGAGGCGCGCATCCGGAAACGCAGCGCCGTGCCCAGGCCCATCGCGTCGCCCTGGGCGGGGCTGGGGCCGTCGGACACCAACACCAGGGCGAGCTCGGGGGCAGCCTCGGCTGGGGCCTGGTCAGGGGCGTCGGGCAGGTCGACGCCCTTGGGGATCAGGCTCGGATCGTCGTCTTCCTGGGCGGGCTCCCAGGCATCGACCACCGCGATCTCCTCGGGCTCCTCCAGGGTTGGCGCTGGGCTGGGCGGCGCGGGCCGGGGCGGACTCTGGACCAGGGTGGGCGCCGGGACCCCGAGGTGGGGGGCGGGTGGCGCCAGCGCGGAAGCCGGGTCATCCCCTGGCGGCAGGACCCGGACCACCGGATCGGGCGGGGCGGGGGGACCGGCCATGGACCAGGCCACCAAGCCCACGATCAGGGCCGCCGCCAGGGCCAGGCCCACCCGGACCCTCGGGTCGCGCCACCAGACCAGCCGGATCGGCGCCGCGGGCAGCGCCGGGGCGCGTGGCGGAGGTGGATCGTTGTGGAGGGCCGCGAACAAGGCGTCCACCACCTGCCCACCAGGCTCTGACCCGGGCTCGGGCTCGACCTCCGGCTCTAGCTCGGGCTGGGGCCAGGCCGGGGCTTCGGCCGGCGGAGGCTCGTTCTCCAGCGCCGCGAAGAGCAGGGCCAGGCGCTGGGCGTCATGTTCCTCAGTGGACATTCAGGGACCTCGCCAGATCGGCGCGCAGCCGGCTGAGCCGCTTGCGCACGGCCGCAGGGTTCATGCCGAGCACCTCCGCGATCTCGGAGGCGTTGAACCCCTCGAGGGACAGCAGGAAGATCTGTCGGTCCTTCGCGCCCAGCTCGCGCAGGGCCGCCAGCATCAAGTCGAGCAGCTCGGCGCGCTGATCGGGGCGTGCGGCCTGGCCCTCGGCAGCTTCGGCGTCCCTGGCGAGCACCCGCTCGCGGACCCCGGGGTGCAGGTCGTCCAGCGCCAGGTGAAACCCATGCCTCTCGGCCCGCACGGCGTCGACCCCCGAGCGGCTCGCCAGGGTGTAGAGCCATGGGCGGAAAGGCCGCGCTGGATCGTAGGCGGCACGGCTGCGATACAGGCGCAGGAAGGTCTCGCTCAAGGCCTCCTCCGCGTTCTGGCGCGCGCCGGTGCGCCGCATGAGGAAGCGGAACACCGTGGGGCTCCAGCGGGCGTAGATCTGGTCGAAGGCGTCCCGGCGACCGGCCTGGACACCCGCCATCAGCTCCTCGTCCGAGATCTGGGGGTTCATGATGTGTTCATCCGGTACTTCGCGGCAGGGCCCCGATGTGTGACATGCTTGGTCCATCATCTCGCATCGAGTGCCCCATGCGCCACCGAGCCATCCTCTGCACCCTCGCCCTCGCTCCGCTCCTGTCCGCCTGCGCCTGGAAGGGGCCCTTGCCCGCCAAGGCCATGGGAGAGGCCGATCAGACCCCGCTGGTCCTCGTCCTGGACGAGGAGTGCTGGCGCTCGGTGGGCCTGCAGGGGCTGAGGGTCAAGCAGAGCCCCGAGGGGATCCTGATGGTGCGCCTGGAGCTGGGCAACCGCACCGAGGGCGACCACAGCGTAGAGCTTAGGGTGCTGTTCGGCGACCAGGGCGGCGGCCTGGTGGGGGGCGATCCCCCCTGGGAGAACCTGATGGTGCCCCGGGCCAGCTACACCATCTTCGAGACCCACAGCAGCGCCCCGGCCGAGCTGTACCGCGTGGAGCTGCGCAGCCCGTGAGCGTAGTGGCCTGAGCGGCCCGGCTCACTCACAGTCGACCCTCCAGCGGTTCTGCCAGCCCACCGTCGTGCTGGCCAAGCCGCGGATGTCGGCGCCCGGTTTGTCGGCGCGGGGGTCGTCGAAGGTGGCGATGCCGACGGTCCGTGCGGTGGCGTCCAGGTAGATGGAGGGGCCCGACATGTCACCCAAGCCCGTGCCGTTCTGGAAGCCCAGGTAGTAGGTGGTGCTGGCGTCCATGGTCACGGAGAGACGCGAGGCGTGGGGCAACCAGCAGTCGTGGCAGCCCGAGTAGTAGTCGAAGGTGGAGGCGTCCAGCACGGTACCCGCGCTGTCCATCACGTAGTAGGAGCCGTGGATGGAGGTGTCCGCGCTGGCGTGCTGGTACAGCGCCAGGATGGGGTTGGCGCAGGCCTGGGTGAGCACGATGCGCGTGGCCACGCGACCGTCGCCGTTCAGGGCGGACCAGTAGCCGGCGCTGAAGCCATCGACGGTGCCGGTAGCTGGCATCTCGATCACTCCGGACCAGGCCGCCGAGCTGGTGGTCGCGCTGGCCTGGGCCGTGGCGCCCGCGTCGTCGCCATCATGGGGCGTGACCGTGCAGACCCAGGCCTCGCCGTCCTGGGTGTCCTCGGCGGGCACCGTGTCGTCGGTCCACGTGTCGGTGTCGGGCCCCAGCCAGGCCCCGGTGTCGCCCGTGTCGCCGCCCCCTGCGGTGTAGGCCAGCCCGTCGACCGTCCAGCTCATGCTGTAGGTGATGGTGTCGCCATCCGCGTCGTAGGACTCGACATCCACCTGACAGACCAGGTCATCGACCCCCGCCGAGGCCGCTGAGGGGTCGATGGACACGCTGGGCGCGCCCGGCGGTGTGTTGGCTACGATCACGCTGCTGGACGACACCGGCGCTCCATCCTGGCTGCCGTCGTTGGGGGTCGCAACCACATAGACCTCGTCGTCCTTGTCGAACCAGCTGGCGCCGTCCAGGCTGCTGCCCGTGGCCCCGACCAGGGCACCCTCCACGTACCAGGCGTAGCTGACCGTGACCGTGTCGCCGTCGTCGTCGTGGCTGGTGACCGTCGCGAGGACGGTCTGGTCTGTGGTCGGCGCGCCGGGGCTCAGCACCACCGAGTCGAGCTCGGGGGGCTGGTTGGCCAGGGTCACGCTGTCGCTCAGGGGGCTGCCCGCGTCGTCGCCATCGTGGGGGGTCACCGTACAGACCACCACATCGCCAGCGACCAAGGTGAGGCTGGGGCTGCTCCCGCTGCCGGCGGCGCCGCCGTTGACGGTCCACGCGAGGGTGCTGGCGTCGGGGTCACCGTCGGCGTCGGAGTAGCCGCTGTAGGCGCAGCTGAGGGTGTCGCCGGCCGTGGGGCTGGCGGGGCTGATGCCGACGCTGGCGATGCTGGGTGGGGAGTTCGAGATGGTGATCCGGTTCGAGGCCACCATGTCGCCGGCGTCGCTGCCGTCGCTGGGGGTCACCCCGCAGACCACGCTCTCGTCCCGGTCGAACCAGGAGGAGGAGAGGGTGGAGGTGTGGATGCCCGGGTCCACACCCGCGACGTCCCAGACATAGCTGAAGCTGGCGCTGTCGCCGTCGTCGTCGGCGTAGCTGCCCGGGGCGCAGAGCAGGGTGTCGCCTTCGTAGGCCGGGTCCGGAGCCAGGGTGACCTCATCCAGCACCGGCGGCGAGTTGGAGATCACGATGCTGCCGGCCACAGGAGTTCCCGCGTCGACCCCGTCGAAGGGCGTGACCGTGCAGGTCACCGTGTCGCCCCCGATGAAGCCCAGGCCAGGGCTGCTCCCGCTGCCGGCGGCGCTGCCGTTGACGGTCCAGGCCAGGGTGCTGACGTCGGCGTCACCGTCGGGATCGACGTAGCCGCTGGCGGCGCAGGCCAGGCTGTCGGCGGCGAAGGCGGGGTCGGGGGTGATGGAGACCGCGGACACGCTGGGAGCGCTGTTGAGCACCGTCACCGAGCTGGCGCCGCTGCCGCTGCCGCCGTGGGCGTCCGTGGCCGTGGCGGTGCAAGTGACGCTGTCGCCGGGGGAGACCGTGCTGGGATCGAGGACGAGGCTGGCCCCGCTGCCCAGGCTGAAGCCGCCGTTGCTCCAGGAGTAGCCGAAGGAGGGGCTGCCGCCATCGGGATCGGTTGCGCTGGCGCTACAGCCGAGGGTCGAGCTGGTGGTGACCCCGCTCGAGGGGCTGATGGTCACGCTGGTGACCGTGGGATCGCTGTTCGCCACGGTGACCGAGGCGCTGGCGCTGCCTGTGGCCCCCCCGGTGTCGGTGGCGGTGGCGGTGCAGGTGAGGCTGTCACCCGGCGCGGCCGTGCTGGCACCGAGGGTGAGGCTGGCGCCGCTGCCCAGGCTGGTGCTGCCGATGCTCCAGGCGTAGCTCAGGACCGTGGCGTCGCCGTCGGGATCGCTGGCGCTGGCCGAACACACGGCCGTGCCGCTGGTGGTCAGCCCACTGGAGGGACTGATGGTCACGCTGTCCACGACCGGGGCGCTGTTGTCCACCACCACCGAGGCGCTGGCGCTGCCCGTGGCCCCCTCGTCGTCGGTGGCGATGGCCGTGCAGGTGATGCCGTCGCCGGGGGAAGCGCTGCCGGCGGTGAGGGTGAGGCTGGCGCCGCTGCCCAGGCCGGCGCCGCCGTTGTCCCAGGCGTAGGTGACGCTGGGGGCGTCGCCATCGGCATCGGTGGCGCTGGCTGAGCAGACCAGGGTGGAGCTGTTGGTGATGCCCGTGGCCGGGCTGATGGTGGGCCCCGACAGCACCGGAGCGCTGTTGTCGATCTCGATCTCGGCCTCGCCGGGGTCGCCGTCGCCGGTGCCATCGCTGGGGGTGACCACCACCCGGTAGCTCAAGCCCTTGGTGGTGGCGCTGGCCGGGAAGCTGGCAGAAGAGCTGGCCGAGGAGAGCACCCCCGCCTCGTACCAGGCGTAGCTGTAGGTCACCGTGCCGCTGGTGTCGGGATCCGCAGAGCCGCTGGCGTGGGCCACCAGGCCGTCGTCGGTGAAGGCCGGATCGGGGCTGATGCTCACCGACGGGGCGCTGGGCAGCGCGTTGACCGTGAAGGTGACCAGAGCGGTGGAGTACAGCCCCGCCGTGTCGGTGGCCCGCAGTGTGAGGGCGTGCTCACCCGCGGACAGGCTGCGGCTGGTGAACTGGGCCAGGCCCGAGCTGTCGGCACCCTGGGTGGAGATCTCACCGTCGAGATCGGTGGTCCAGGACAGGGCGAGGGCGGTGGGGCTGTCCTCGCTGTCGGAGACCTGGGCGGTGAAGGTGACCGAGTCTCCGTCGTTGTAGACCTCACCGCCGGATGGGGCGCTGATGGCCACCGAAGGCGGCGTGCCCACGGTGTAGAGCACCGAGTCGGTGCAGGTCGCGCCCACCTCGTCGTTGACCGTCACGGAGACCACGTGGGTGTTCACGCTCAGGTCGCCGTAGGGGAAGGTGACCGAGCCGTCGGTGTTGGGGGTGCTCTGGCCGATCTCCCCGTCCTTGTCGCTGCTCCAGGTGACCTCGAGCCAGTCGGCGGGGACGTCGTCGTCGGCCACGGACGCCTCGAAGGTGACCAGGGCGCCCTGGTCGCCCGCGCCGCCGGTCTCGGGGGTGGTGATGCCGCAGCTCGGGGCGCTGTTGGGTGGCCCGACCGTGATCACCACGCTGTCGCTGCCGGTCTTGTCGGTGCTGTCCAGGGCATGGAGCGCGATGGCATGCTCCCCCTCGCCCAGGTAGCCGCTGCCCAGGACCTCACCGCTCGAGGTGGGAACCGCGGCGACGCTCAGCTGGCCCTCGAGGCTGCTCTCCCACCACACCTCGAGCTGTGCAGGCTCGTCCTCGGCGTCGCTCACCAGCCCCTCGAAGCTGATGAGCTGGTCGCTGTAGTAGACCCCACTGGGCTCGGGCGAGGCGATGCTCACCACGGGCGCGTCGGTGGGGGTGATCTCCAGGGTCAGCACCGCGGCTCCGGCGGCACCCTGGGGATCCACCACCTCGAGGGTCAGGGAGGTGTCGTCCAGATCCACCGTGGCCTGGCAGGAGATCAGGCCATCGGAGCTGGGGGCCGTCGCGGGACAGATCTCGGCGCCTCCCAGGCGCCATGTGGCCAGCAAATCCTGAGCCTGGTGGTCCGGATCGCTGGCGATGCCCGAGAAGTTCACGGTCTCGCCTTGGAGCAAGACGTCCCCGTCAGCGTGGGAGGTGATGGTGACCTCGGGCCGCGCGTTGATGGCGGTGACCCCCTGATCCGGGCAGCCACAGAGCGTGACGGCGGCCGCAGAGACGGCGAGAGCGAGCGAGCGAGGCATGGAGGACCTCCGCGGGGGCGGCTAGGAGAGAGCCGATGGTACCACGGGGATCCGGAGCCCGAGCCAGGTCGAGAGGGTCGAGCGGAGGCTACACGCGACCCGAGCGCGGGTTGGACCTACGCGACGAGGGCGCCGAGGAAGCGAGGGCCTACTCCTGGTCCCTCACCCACTCGAGCATGACCTCGTCGTCCATGTAGAAGTCTGGCGTCATGTCACAGAAGAGCGCGTCCTCGTCGAGGGTACAGTCCATCGTGGACTCCAACGCGCAGACCTCCCAGTCGCAGACCACATCGAAGCTGAGGTCCAGGTGGTCCTGCTCCCAGTCGGCGAGGAAGTACCCGACGGCGATCATCAGCTGCTCTTCCTGCTCGATCAGGACGTAGAGCGTGAGGTCGGCCGTTCCATCCTCCGACACATCCATCTCGTTGACATAGATCTTGCCGTCGTCCGCCAACAGCTCCACAGTGCCACTCCAGGTTCCCACAGGCGTGGGCCCACAAGCAGCGAGAGACAAGGACGCGGACATTGCGAAGACGAGACGATTCATTGGTCCTCCCCAGGGCAGAGCTCATCGTGAGCAGAGACACGGTATTGAACCACACCCAAGAACGCAAGCATCCCACACACCCGGTGTACGCAAGAAAAGACCGCACAACGCCAACTCTCCGCACACATCCCATCCAACACATGGCTCTGCGCCCAACACTCCAGCCTCAGTCCACATACCCCAGCGCCCGCAGCTCCTCCGACAGCTTGCGCATAGCCTCGGTCTGCTCACCCGCGCTGCTCAGCTGCTGGGCGCTGTGGAGCAGGGTGGCGCAGGGTTCGGCCAACAGGGCGCTCAGCTGGGCCACGCGCTGGGGCTGCTCGGGGGCCAGGTCGTGGAGCTGCCAGGGATCCTGACGCAGATCGAAGAGCAGGGGCGGCGTGTCAGGGCCGTCCTGGCGCGGGAGCATCAGCTGGGCGTGGGGGGTGACCAGGCTGCAGCCGTAGGGCTCGCTGTCGATGGCATGCCCCGGCGTGGACACCAGCAGGGGTCGATCCCGGGCGGAGCGGGCGAGCACATCGCGGCCCGAGGCGGAATCCCCGAAGTCCAGCGCGGGACGCTGCAGCTGGGCCACCAGGGTGGGGAGCACGTCGGCGACCCCCAGCAGAGCGTCCTCCCGGCGGGCCGGCACGCCGGGCACGCGCATCAACAGCGGAACACGCACCTGCTCCCACCACAGGGACCCGTGCTCGAGCACGCCATGCTGGCCCACGCCCTCGCCGTGATCGCCCATGACCACCACGGCGGTGCGGTCCCAGTCCGGCTCGGCGCGCAGGGCCTGGACCAGCCGGCCCACCTGGCTGTCCAGATACTGGATCTCGGCGTCGTAGGCGTCCACCAAGGCGCTGCTGGTCAGAGCGCCGCCGGCACGCAGGCGCCAGTCCTGCTCGGGCACGCCACGCCGCGTGAGCTCGGCAGCGCGCTCGGCGGCGTCACCCTCGAAGCGACCGTAGGGCTCGGGGGCCTCGAGGGGCTGGTGAGGATCGTAGTAGTGTACCCACAGCAGGTAGGGCCCCGCGCTGCGCTGCTCCAGCCAGGCCAAGGCAGCGTCGGTGGTCTCGGCCGCAGGCCGTTCCAGGCCCTCGGGCTGGTCGAAGTGCAGGAAGCCCAGCTCGAGCCCCGTGCCCCGCTTGACCGGCGAGGCGCTGACCACGGCGGCGGTCCGGTAGCCGTCGTCCAGCGCCAGCTGAGCGAAGCTGCGCAGGCCCCACTGAGCCCAGCGCGGCTGGGCCCCGAAGCTCATGTTGGTGTGCACGCCGTGCTCGGTGAGGGTGGCCCCGGTGAGCAGGGAGGTGTGGGAGGGCAGCGTGCTGGCGGTGGGCGCCACGCAGCGCTCGAAGACCAGGGACTCGGCCGCCAGGGCGTCGAGGCTCGGCGTGATGTCCCGGAAGTAGCCGTAGCTGCCCAGGTGGTCCGCCCTGGTGGTGTCCAGGGTGAGGATGACGATGTTGGGCGCTGCTCCCTGGGCGACCCCACCCTGAACCCCACCCTGAACCCCACCCTGGGGCTCGGCGCCGCAGGCCGAGGCCAGGGCGAGGGGCCCGAGGGCCAAGAGGGTGCGAAGGACGGTCACCATGGACGGACTCCCACGGAGCTGACCCACCTGCCTATCATTTCCCTCGAATGGATGGCGCGCGAGGTCGTCAGGGGCCAGCGGAGGTGAAAGATGATGATTCCGCTCCTCGCCCTCATGGCAGCTCTCCTGGCCCCAGCCCCCGCCGATGCCGGCGTGCGCGTCGCGGTCACCCCCGCTGGCGTCCACGTCGCCGTCAATCCCTGGGCTCCCGGCTACGTGCCGCCCCGCCGCGACGGCTTCCGCTGGGTCGCCGGCCACTACAGCGCCTACGGCCAGTGGACCCCCGGCCACTGGATCCCCACCCACTCCCGCGCCGGCTATGTCTGGGTGCAGGGCTACTGGGACGGCTACCGCTGGGTGGACGGCTACTGGAGAACCGCCAGCCGCAGCGGCTACGTCTGGGTCACCGGCTGCTACCACAACGGGCACTGGACGAACGGGTACTGGCAGACCCACGCGGCCCACCGCGCCCACTCCGGCCACGCATACAGCAACGGTCACAGCGCCGCCCACAGCTCCAGCCACAGCTCCAGCCGCGGCGCCAGCCACGCCCAGGCACGGGCCGCCGCCGAGCAGCGTGACCGCGCCGAGGACCACCGCGACCGCGCCGAAGACCGGGCCGACCGCCGCGAGGACTACTACGACCGCCGCGAGGACTACTACGACCGCCTCGAGGATCGCCACGACCGCAACCCCAACGATCTCGAGGACGTCTTCGACCGCGCCGAGGACCGGGCCGACCGCGCCGAGGACCACCGCGACCGCGCCGAGGACCGGGCCGACCGCGCCGAGGACCGCCGCGACCGCCGTCACTGATCGAGACACGAACCCACGGAGGCCGCCCCAGGGCGGCCTCCCCTGCTTCAGGATCAGGGCTTGGGCTGACCCTGACCCAGCCACAGCACCGTGGCGCGGGTCTCGAAGCCCAGGGATCGGTAGAACGGCTGGGCCGCCTCGTTGCCCACCGCCACCGTGACCCGGATGGGCCGCGCGCCCCGCTCCTGAAGCCAGGCCAGCTGACGGCGGGCCAGCTGACGGCCCAGGCCCCGCCCACGGTGGGCCGGCGCCACATAGATCGACTCGAGCTCACCCCGCCCGTGGACATCCACAGAGCTGAAGGCGTAGGCCACAGGAACGCCCTGGGAGTCCCGCACCAGCTCCACCCACAGCTGAGGCCGATCCTGCAGCAGGGCGATGCGCGCCTCGAAGGTCACCGCCGCGAAGTGGGCCGCGAGGCCGGGCGCGACGCGGGCGTGATGACGGTTCAAGTCTTCCCAGAGCGGGCGTAGCTCGGGCAACATCTCCGGTCCGCCGGTGCTGTGTTCAAAGGTCGTGGGCATGCCTCACTCCAAAAAAAGGAGGGCTGGGGGCTTGACTCCGTTCATTTACGACCTATCGTTACGATATATCGCTTCGATAGGTCGTGGCGATACAACACCAAACGGAGATACCATGTCCCGCACCCATGCACACGCCTGCCATCCCTGTCACCCCTTCCCGGTCATGATGATGACACGACGACGCTTCCACCAAGGCCCCCATCCCATGCCCCCCCACCACGGCCCCCCGCCCTGGGTGCTCGAGATGCTCGGCGCCCGCGGCCGCCCCGAGCGCGGCGAAGTGCGCTGGCTGGTGCTCGAGGCCCTCGAAGACGGCCCCAAGCACGGCTACGGCATCATCCAGGCCATCGAGGAGCGCACCAAGGGCAGCTACAAGCCCAGCCCGGGCAGCATCTACCCCACCCTGCAGCTGCTCGAGGAGATGGAGCTGGTGGCCTGCACCCAGGACGGCGCCCGCAAGGTCTTCGATCTCACCGAGGCGGGCCGCGCCGAGCTCGACGGCCACCGCGACGAGGTCGAGCAGAGCTACGCCCGCCTGGGCGGCGACTTCGGCTGGGCCGAGGCCTTCGACTTCCACGCTCTGGGCATGCGGGTGCGCCACACCATGCGGGCCATCCGCATGGGCGTGCGCCGCGGGCGCATCGGCACGCCGGAGATCAAGCGCATCAAGGTGGTGTTCGACCAGGCCCTGGGCGAGATCGAGGCCATCCTGAAGGGCGAAGCCCCGGTCCAGGAGCCCGACAGCGAGGTGTAGGGCACGGTTCCAGCGGGGCGGATACGGTGGGCGACCACGCCTCCGCCCCGTAAAGGAGCACCCATGAAGCGCAACCTCGCCTCCATCCTCTCCCTGGGGATCTTCATCACCTTGGCCTTCGGCTCGAGCCAGGACTTCGCCGATGGCCTGGACGAAGGCTGGGACGAGGGCTGGGAGGAGCACGAGGCCTCCAACGGCGGCGACGTCGAGGCCACCATCTTCGAGCTCTCTGACCTGAAGGGTCGCCAGATCTGGATGCTCAACGGCCCGCAGTCCGAGTGCCGCAAGATGGAACAGCTCGGCATGATCGTGGACTGCGAGCAGGGCGCCAGCACCCTGGGCATGGAGGACGAGATCGTCATCTGGTGCCAGGAGTTCGACGCCGGCATCGCCAAGAAGATCCTGGACCACCTGGGTCACCCGGACTTCGAGCGGCGCACCCACAAGACCCAGCCCTGGGGCACCGACAACAGCGAGTGTGGCGAGCTGTTCGAGGTCACGATCCGCTACAAGGATCAGGGATAGCCACCTTCCCAGGCGGATCTACCCTGCGTGCCGCCGCATCTTGAGCACCACTTCCTGGCCGCACCAGAACGCGATGGTCTCGAAGGCGGCGTGGATGTCGGCGTCGCTCATCTCGCTGAGAGAGCGCACGTTGTTGACCACGCTGAACACCACCTCTGGGGCCGAGGGGGTACCCGCGCCGGCCTCGCAGGTGTGCCAGGCGTTGTAGACCCGCTCGCCGTCGGCCTTGTAGATGCGCATGTGCAGCGAGTAGGTGAACTCACCGGGGGCGCCCAGCCAGGGCACGTTGAGGCCATAGGAGTCCACCTCGATCTGCAGCAGGGCCGGGGCCTGCGTGTCGTCGGTGTAGGCGAAGGGGGGGCCCCCTTGCAGGGTCTGAGCCAGGCCGGCCTCGAGGGCGCGGTTGACCTCGGAGACATGCACCGCGTTGGCGATGCGGGCGGTCTGGTCGATCTCCTTGACCACCTGCACGGTGTTGACGACCGCCGCGGCGAGCTGCAGGATGGGCGCATCCTGGGAGTCGGCGTAGACCTTGCCGAGGTTCACATAGGGCGCGCCCGTGAGCACGGTCTGGACGCGCACCTGCTGCAGCGACGAGGCGTTCTTCTTGAACTTGGCGTGGCAGCCGGGCATGACGGTGAGGGCGAGGGCGGCGAGGGCGATCTGGCGCACGGAACACTCCGGTGTGGATGGGGCGGCCTTCGGACGTCGAAGCGCGAGCTTTCTTCGAGCCTGAGTGCCCGAGGGTTATCAGATCGCTGCCCACCTGCGCCATCGGACCTCTCCATGCCGAACCCGACCCGCTCCGCGCCGCTGCTTCTCCTGCTCACCCTGGCCGGCTGCGACGGCTGCTCGAAGCAGGAGGACACGGGCAAGGCGACCGCCCAGCGCTGGGAGACCCACGCCGTGGTGACCACCGCGGCCACCGCCTTCGCCACCTCGGACGGCAGCCTGCTGCTGGCGGGCGGCGAGGGCTTGCTGCGCTCGGAGGCAGGCGCCGAGCCGACCCTGGTCGAGGGCTTGCCCAGCGGCCCCATCCACTTCCTGGGCGCCATCCCGGCCACGCCCGACCCTACCTGGCTGGCCCTGGTGGACGGCCGCGGGCTGTACCGGGACGACGGCTCGGGCTGGCAGGCGGTGCAGGCGCCGCCCAGCTCCAGCCTCCTGGAGGTGCTCTCCCCCCGGGCCCTCACCGTGCCCTTCGGCATGGACGCCGACCCCGCCGCCCCCGGTGAAGCCTGGATCGCGGCCACGGGCGGGATCTTCCACAGCTCCGACAGCGGGGCCAGCTGGCAGCAGGCGGCCATCGACGTGGGCTTCAACCTGATCTTCACCGACGTGGCCGTGCAGGGCCAGCGGGTGGTGGCCACGGCCTTCCGGCCCGCCGGTATCCTGCCCGCCGCCTACCAAGACCTGCTCACCGGGCATGTCTTCGTCAGCGAGGACGGTGGGGCCAGCTGGAGCGACGGCGACCCCGCCATCAGCTTCCGCTACCCCGCGGCCGTGGACCTCGACGCCGACGGTGTCGCGTGGATCGCCTCCATGGACGGCGGCCTCTACGAACAGAGCGGCGAGGCATGGCTGGCCCACGGCGGCCCCTCCGACGCGGTGGGCGTGCAAGTGGACGAGCACGGCGTCTCGGTGATCTCGGCCAGCCGCGGCGCCTGGCGCCTCGAGGACGACAGCTGGACCGCCCTGGACTCCGGCGCCATGATCGGCCTCGAGGCTGGCTGGGCCCTGGCCCAGGATGGCAGCCTGCTGGCCCTCGAGCCCGGCCGGGGCCAGCCCGCTCCCGAGCCCGGCGGCGCCTCCGTACACATCGCCGTGTCCTTCCACGTCAACCTGTACCACTCCTACCGGGGCGACACGAACGATGACGACGGCTACGGCATCGACCTGGACGTGATGCGCGCCGAGCTGGACTGGCTGGACGCGCGGCCCGAGGTCCACGCGGACTGGGACATCGAGAACCACTTCTCCCTGGACGGCTGGCTAGCCACCGACGGTGCCGACGTGCTCGCGCGGATCCAGGCCCGGGTGGCGTCGGGCCAGGACGGTGTGCGCCTGATGTCCTGGAACAACGGCGCGGTCTCGGCCCAGACCCGCGAGGAGTTCGACGCCAGCATCGGCTGGGCCCAGGAGTCCCTGCTGGCGGCGTTTGGCGAGTACGATCCCGGCGTCCAGCCCCAGGAGTGCATGTTCACCCAGGAACACATCGGCTGGTACCGCGACCTGGGAGTCCAGTGGATCACCCTGTTCAACTCGGGCACCCCGTTCACCGCCTTGCGGCAGGAGCTCGAGCTGCCGTCCAACGCGTGGTATGCCCCCAGCACCATCACCAGCACCTTCGCCAGCACCGACGCCAGCATGACCCTGGTGCCCACCTACCACCACGGCGATCTCATCGATCACGGCGGGCTGGCGGGCTGGGCCCAGCAGATCCACGAGTCCCAGGCCGGCGATCAGCTGCTGCTGATCCACTTCGACGCCGACGCCGAGAGCTGGCAGGCCTTCGATCGGGAGCTCGACGCCGCGATGGAGCTGGACTTTGTAGAGTTCACCACCATCCAGGACTACCTGGACCAGCACGACCCCGTGGTGGAGCTCGAGGCGCCCCAGGACATGGCCGACGGCACCGGCGACGGCTGGCAGAGCTGGGCTGAGAAGCTCTTCAACCAGGAGATCGCCACGGGCATCGCCGCCGCCCGGGAGGCCGCCACCCAGGCCGAGGTCCTGGGCGGGGACGACCCCGAGCTGCGGGCCCTGCTGGACGCCGCCCTCGAGCCCCGCTTGCTGGCCCTGTCCACCACCCACTTCGGGCTGGCGGCTCCCTACCTGCACGAGGACCGCCAGCAGCGAGCCCGGGACTACCTCTGGCGGGCCAGCGAGACCGCCGCCGAGGCCTTGCTCACCGCGGCCCAGGCCAACCCCGTGGAGCCCCGCAAGATCAGCGTGCTCAACACCCGCGACGCCAGCGGCACGGCGCTGGTGGAGTTCGAGCTGCGGATTCGCGCCGAGCTGTGGCAGAGCGCCGACGGGCTGCACCTGTTCGACGAGGACGGCCAGGAGCTGCCCATCGCGGTCCTGGTCGCCGAGACCACTGCCGAGAGCGTCACGAGCCGCATCAACGTGGTGCTGGATCTGGAGCCCTACGAGGAGCGCCTGCTGAGCTGGAGCTACGACCTCGAGGCCCCGCCCCGGGTGGGGGGCGCCGAGGCGTCCGATCTGGTGGAGCTGCCGTGGGTCGCGCCCTTCACCGAGTGCGCGGGCGTCCAGAGCACAGGCGTGCTGGAGACGACCATGGATCCGACCGTGGACGCGCGCGGCGCCGCGGCCTCCCAGGAGCATGGCTACGCCCTGGATCTCTGCGATGGGTCGGGCACGGTGGTCTGGGCCAGCTATGCCTACGAAGGGCTGCCGGGCACGGTGATCAAGGTGAGCGGCTCCCTGGGAGCCGCCAGCGATCCGAGCGAGGCCGAGAGCGTGGCCCTGCTCCCCCTGGCTTGCGACAGCCCGGCCCAGACCTTGACCTGGCGCACCTACGGCGGCGCCGAGCAGACCCGTCCGGTGCGCCAGGACCAGTGGACCTGGAACGGCCAGGCCGTAGACGGCTGGGTGGAGCTGGGCTGCGAAGACGGCCTGACCATCCAGGTGGCCCACCGGGTCACCGAGCGCTCATCCCTGGCCTTCGCTCCCCTGCGCACCATCGACGGCGTCGCCCTGCTGGCGCCCCTGGGCACCCTGTGGGGAGACCCGGTGCGACACGACGCACGCCGCACCGGGGGCCACGGCATCGGGGATGTGGCCGTGGGCATCATCGGCAGCCAGTTCGAGCCCGCAGCGCCGGACTGGAGCGGCAGGTCGGTGGGCTACCGGCTGCTGGTGGGTGCCGACATCGATCACGGCACCCTGGATCTGTTCGCCCACCCGCCCCTGGTGCGGGTCGGTCCCGCAGGCGGCGGAGAGGCCCAGGAGTAGGTCCGGCCCCACGACGCCGAAGGTTCAGGACGCGGAGCCGAGGGCCGTCGCTACTCCGCCGCGGGCCAGCCCACGGTCTGGGACAGCAGGACGTGTTGGTCATCCGCCAGGCCCAGCTTGCCCTTCATGGCGTCGCGGTTGAGCAGGCCGCGGATCACGGTGGCCAGGCCGGTGGAGGCGCAGAACAGGTAGACGTTCTGGCCGATGAAGCCCAGGTCGGCGGAGGCGTAGTGCTCCCGCTGGCCGGGCGGGAGGTTCTTCATGCGGCCGTAGTCGGCCACGTACACGAGGTTGACGGGCGCCTTCCACACAAAGGGCTGCATGCCCGCGTCCCGCCGCAGATCCTGGGTGGTGACCAGCACCAGGGCGTGGGCGGTGGCGTCGTAGCGCCAGGCGCCGTCGGCGCGCACCACGTAGATGTCGATCTCCTGGTTGTTCATGGCCGAGGGCGCGGTGCGGTGGCCGTCGGCACGGCTCACACCCCAGGCGGCCCAGAGCAGATCGGACAGCAGCTGGTCGGGGATGGGGTCTTCCCGGAACTCCCGCGACGAGAGCCGGGTGGCCAGGGCCTCCATCAGGGGCATCCCCCCCGAGGTGACCGCCGGCGGCAGGGCCACGGCTTCGCCAGGCTCGATGGCCAGGGCGGCGTGGAGAGGAAAGACCAGGGCGAGCAGGACGAGGATGAGGGTGTGACGCATCGGCCGAGTATACTCCGTCCATGCCCCCTCGAGCCCTCCAAACAGCGAGCCTGAGCCTGCTGCTGGCCGCTGCCTGTGGTCGACCCGACATCTCGGCCCCTCCGCCCCGGGACACCCAGCCTCCGCCGGGTGACACGGTGGACAGCGAGGCTCCGCCAGCCACGGGCGACTCCGCCGCGGAGCAGGTGGGCGATCTGGTCTTTCACGAGATCCCGATCCTGATGATCGACACGGCGGGCCAGGAGATCTCCGACGACGAGAAGATCGACGCCCACATGGTGGTGGTGAGCGACCACGACGGCAGCCTGGAAGACCTCGAGACCGCCGGGCGGACCTGGGACGGCCCCATCGGCATCGAGCTGCACGGCAGCTCCAGCTCCAGCTACGAAAAGACCGGCTACCGCGTCGAGACCCGCAACGAGGTGGGCGCCGACCTGGACTACCCCCTGCTGGGCCTGCCCTCGGAGAGCGACTGGGTGCTGCACGGGCCCTACAGCGACAAGACCCTGCTGCGCAACGCCCTGGCCTACACAGTGGGGGCTCAGGTGGCCGAGGGCACAGGGGAGTACCAGCCCCGCATCGCCTTCTGTGAGCTGTTCTTGAACGCCGACTACCGTGGAATCTACCTGCTGGTCGAGCGCGTCAAGCGCAGCCCCGTCCGCCTGGACCTCCCGGCGCCCGCCCCCACCAGCGCCGCCGGGGACATCACCGGCAGCTACATCGTCCGTGTCGACCAGAACCGCAATGACGGCTGGATCTCGGCCCAGGGCACCCTGATCGACTGGATCTACCCCCGCGCGGACACCATCACCGCCCAGCAGGACGCCTACCTGCGGGCATGGTTCGACGACTTCGAGGCCATGCTGGCCGCGCCGGGCTGGGACGATCCGGCCGCTGGCTACCCCCGCTGGATCGTCACCGAGAGCTTCGCCGACCACTTCCTGGTCAACGAGCTGGCCAAGAACATCGACGCCTACAGGCTCAGCGCCTACCTCTACAAGGACGCCGACGCCGACGGCGGCCGGCTGCATGCCGGGCCCCTGTGGGACTTCGACCGGGCGTGGGGCAACGTCAACTACTGCGACTGCCAGTACGCGTCTGGCTGGATCATCGATGGCTTGACCGACGCCGGCTACCGCTACCAGTACCCGGGCTGGTGGCTGCAGCTGCTCGAGGATCCCGCCTTCCAAGACCAGCTGCGCTGCCGCTGGGAGGCGCTCCGGCTCGCCCAGCTCTCGGACGAAGCCCTGCTGACCACCATCGACGAGCTGGCCGCCATCGTCGCCGCCATCCAGCCCCGAGACGACGAACGCTGGCACACCATCGGCGCCCAGATCGAGCCCAACTGGTACGTCGGCGAGACCTGGGACGAAGAGCTGGACTACCTGCGCAGCTGGCTGCTCGAGCGCACGGCCTGGCTGGACGCCAACCTGCCTGGGAGCTGCGGCTAGCCTTCGCTGGGGGGCGCGGCCGTGTCGGGATCCGGCACGTCGGTGTCGGGGTCGATGTGGCCGGTGTCGTCGAGGATCACCTCGATGTCCACCTGGCCGCTGCAGCTAGCGCCGGAGGGATCGGTGACGGCCATGGTGAGGGTGTGTTCGCCCAAGCTCAGGGGGCCCACCACGAGCTCCACCGCGCCGGCGCCATCGGGCTCGGTCACGCCCAGCTCCTCGTCGAGGCTGCTGGTGAAGACCACCTGCAGCGCGTCGTCGTCGAGATCCGTGGCGGCGCCCTGCAGGGTGATGGTGCTCGACGCCTGGAAGATGGAGCCGTCGGCGGGAGCGTCGAAGCTGCAGGCGGGCTCGTGGTTGGGCTCCTGAACCTGGATCGCGATGGCCGCGCCGCCGGTGAGCCCCGCGGGGTCGGTGACCAGCACCTCGATGGCGCCGCCGCCGAGCTGGGCCACCCAGGTGCAGATGCTGCGCCCATCGGGCTGAGGCACGAGATCGGTGCAGACAGGCTGGCCGTCGGCGCTCCAGGTGACCCGCAGGGCCTCGGGCACGTCGTCCGGATCGTCCACAACGCCCACCAGCTCGACGCCGTGGCCCGCGGTGGCCAGGCTGCCGTCCGAGGGCGCGGTGATGGTGAACGCCGGGGCCAGGTTGTCCGGGGTGGTCGGACAGGCGGTCAGGACGAGGGCGAGGGCGATGACGAGACGAGGCGAGGTGAGCATGGGCTCCTCCTACCCCCTGGATATCACGCCGCCGGCCCTACAAGCGCAGGATGCCCGCCGATCGGCGAACCCCGACGGTGCTGGCGGTGAAGTCCCGATCGCCCACCTGCTCCACGCGCTCGTCCACAGGGCCCATGAAGATGTAGACGGCCGCGGCCCGATCCGGGTCGCTCCACAGCGCCGTGGGAATGGACAGCTCCCCATCCGAGAAGGGCACCAGACAGCTGACCCACTCGAACGCCACGTAGCCAGCGGGCGAGGACTCCGCGATCCGCGCCTCGACCCCGAACCAGTCCGCCGCCTGAGTGCTGGCGTCCCAGCTGAAGACGAGATCCTCGAGGGTGCCCTCGTTGGCCACCGCACCGGACAGGGGCGGACCGTCGATGGGCACTCCAGGGGGCATGGACAGGAAGGGGTGGGCCTCGAGGGCTCCAGCGGCGTCGCTCAACACAGGATCGAGGTCGTAGCTACCGGTGGCGATCTCATCGACCTGCAGTGCGAAGCGCTGCTCCAGCTCATCGTAGGGGAGCTCGTAGATCTCAGGGCCGCGCAGCACGCTGACGCTCGCCCCGGGTTCCTCGAACAGCCCGGTGACGAGGGTCTCGTCGGGGGCGCCGCGGGCGCAGCCGGGGCCCTCTGGCGCGAGCATGTCCAGGGCACTCAGGCCGGCCTGGGGTTCGGAGAGCCAGCCCCACCAGAGCTCACCCTCAGGGCTCGTGTCGCCCCAATACCCACCCAGGCGCTCCAGCTGGATCGCGGCGCCCACCACCTGCACCTGATCGGGCATGGCGTAGTCTTCCCAGCGACCATCCACCCAAGGGTAGCAGCCGCCGCAGAGGACCAGGACCAACAGCGCGGGCGCCTTCACTCGCCCCTCCGGGTGAGCCACAGGGCGGTGAAGGTGGCGCTGGTGAGGCCCATGCCGATGGCACCGAGGTAGCAGCCGTTGGTGGTCCACATCAGGGCCTGGCTGGGGCCGTCGTGGTCGAAGCGCCAGCGCGTGGCGTGAGCCGTGCCGTACAGCAAGGCCGCCGCGGAGCCCGTGGTGAGCGCCGCCGTGAGCATGGGTCGTGCGCTGCGGGACGTTGGGACGGGTAGCTGGGCGAGCAGCGGGTTGGGCGGGAAAGCGTCGATGGGTTCGGGCTCGGGAACGTTGGCTGCAGCGGGCTGCACGGGCGCGGGGACGGGCTCCTGGTGCGCTACGACCACACTGGGCAGGCCCCAGCGATCGGCGTCGCTGGCGACAGCGGCCGATCGGATGAAGGCGAAGGGCACCATGGCCAGGACAGAGCCGCCGCCGCGGCCCGGCAGCGTGCCCCCAGGGCCCAGGTAGCCGGTCCAGCCCACCCGATCGGGCGGGGAGCCCAGCTGGATCACGCTGGGCAGATCCATGGGGCGCTGGGTGGACACGCGGCCATCCACCCATGACCGTGCGCCCTCGGGGGCCTCCACAGCCATGGTCCGGCTGCGAGAGGCCTCGCGAGCCCGATCCCAGGCGATGCGCAAGCCCCCGCCCGCAGGCGCGATGGTGGAGGACAGGCGGTAGGACGGCTCGAGGGCCAGGGAAGCGCGGAAGGCCAGCTCGGCGGCCTGGCGATCGCCGGCGTACCACGCCCGCAGCGCCACCAGGCGATGGAACTCCGCCGCCTGGGGCGGCAGCACCAGATCGCCCACACAGGGCAGCGCCTGGGCGGCCCGGTCGGCCGCGGACTCGAAGGCGTCGCGATCGTGGGTGGCGAAGGCCATGACGGCCTCGCCCGCCAGGCTGGACAGCTGGGAAGCCGAGGTGTCCACGCAGCGAGAAGGGCGACGGGGAAGCTTGACGGAGGGCGGCGGAGGCTGGCTGGGGACGACGGGCTCGACCGCCGCCACCGGGGGTTCAGGCACCGCGGCGGGCGCCTGCACAGGCTCAGGCTCAGGATCAGGATCAGGATCAGGATCAGGCTGCGGAACAGGCTCGGGCCTCGGAGCGGGCGTGGGCTCGGGAGCAGGGCCCTGGAGCGGCCGCAGGCCGCCGTCAAGCTGCTGCTCGGCCAGGGCCTGGGCCAGCTGCCTGGTGGCGTCGTCGATGGTGGCCACGGCCTGGGCCGCGATGGCCTCACGATCCAGCCGGTCGAGCATGATCATGCCGACCCCGGCCAGGGGCGCCGTGGGCACGAACCAGGCCATGTGCAACGGGGAGAGCCGCTCGCGGGCGTGCCCGACCACCTGGAGGGTCCGGCCTTCGAGCTGCGCCTCGAGCTCCACCCGCATGTCGCGCTCGCCGAAGCGGCCGTTGTGGACGTCATACCTGAGCCGCACGCTCACCGGGATGGGCCCGCGGTCCACGTCCACCTGCTCGAAGCGCTGCTCCAGGTGGTCCCGCAGGCGCATGGCCACGACGCTGCCGAGGTCCATGAACAGGATCGGGCGCACGCCTCGCTCGACGCCACGCTGCTGCTCGACGAGCTCGCGGGCGGAGCCCAGGTCGGGGTCGGTGACGCAGCGCAGGGTGACCCCCGTGGAGGGATCTCGAGTGCGCACGCAGCCCAGGTGCCGCGGCACCTGGAGATCGACGCCGATGGCCGTGGCGTGGGGACCCTGGGCCAGCTCGGTCGCTGGCGCCTGCCAGGCTCCGTAGGCCTCGGCCAGGTCCGCGCGCACCGCGCCAGCTGAGACCCTGCCCGGGGAGAGCAGGAGCGTGAGCGCGACGAGGCGGACGATCCGGGAGGCCATGATCTCCAGCGCGGTGGGAGGGTCGCTGCGCCGCCAGCTAACGGATCGCAGCCGTCGAGGGGGTTGGTTCGCCACGATAAGGGCCGCGGTACGACATCTTGGCGGTGGTTACCCGAGCGGCGAGGTCCAGGGCCAGGGCCAGGGGCTCACCGCGCAGCAGGCCCACCAGGAAGGCGGCGGTGCAGGTGTCGCCTCTGCCGGTGCGGCCCTCGAGGGTCCAGGCGCCCCAGGGCCGCTCGCAGAGCTCAGCTCCCCGCGCGGCCAGCACGCCGGCGTGGTGGGTGAGCAGCACGGTGCCCGCCCCCATCGCGAGCAGGGCCGCGGCCGCCGCGTGGCGATCCTCGATCCCGGTCAGGGTGCGCGCCTCCACGATGTCCACCTTGAGCACGTCCAGCAGGCGGAGGTGCTCTTCGGCCTCGGGCCAGGGCTGGTGGGCGGCGCTGCCATCGGGGGCCACCCGCCGCAGGAAGCCCTGAGCGTCCGCGCCCAACAGCCCGACCCGCGGACGCAGGAGCGCCAACAGGGAGGGCGGCACCATGCCCATCCACAGGGGATTGACGTGCAGCGCGGCCGCATGGAGCCCCTGGATCTCGGCCGGGGTGAAGGGCTCGGCCTGGGAGATGACCCTGGAGATGCGATCGTCCGGGTCCTCGCTAGGGTAGTCGTTGCGGATGGAGGTGCTGGTGGCGGAGGGCGCCCAGGTGATGTCCGCGCCCGCCTGCTCGATCTCGTGGAAGTGGTGGCGATCCTGGGCCCGGGCCTTGGTGAGCACCTGCACCGGACAGCCCAGGCGGCAGGCGGTGACCGCGCCGTGGTACACGCCCCCGCCGATCTCACGGCGCGGCTCGCCGCGCACCACGTTGATGTCCAGGCAGACGTCTCCGAGGAAGGTGAGGCTCACCCCGCCACCTCCTGGATCCGTACCGGCCGCCCCAGGGCCACGGAGCGCTTGGCGGCCAGGCCCAGCACCACGGCCATGCGGCCGTCGTGGCCCCCCACCGACAGCGGGCCCGCGCCCCGCACCGCGGCCACGAAGGCCTGGATCTCGGCGGCGTAGGCGGCGGCGTAGCGCTGCATGAAGAAGTCCAGGGGCAGCGGGTCGTGCTGGCCGTAGGCGTCGGCCAGCTGCACCGTGTCCGCCGCGATGTTGCGGTTGCCAACCCGGCCAGCGGATCCCAGGACCTCGACGCGCTGGTCGTAGCCGTAGACAGCGCGCCGGGAGTTCTCGATGACCCCCAGCGCCCCGTCGGCGAAGCGCAGGGAGATCACCGCGCTGTCCACATCGCCCGCGGCCCCGATGGCCGGGTCCACCAACACGGCGGCCATGGCGTGCAGCTCCACCACCTCTTGACCCATGACGAAGCGGGCCATGTCGAAGTCGTGGATGGTCATGTCCAGAAACATGCCGCCTGAGACCGCTGCGTACTCGGCGGGAGGGGGCGCAGGATCCCTGGAGGTGATGCGCAGCATCTCGGGCCGGCCCACCGCGCCGGAGGCCACCAGCGCCCGCACCCGGGCGAAGTCTGGATCGAAGCGCCGGTTGAAGCCCAGCATCAGCTGCACACCGGCGCGCTCCACCTCGGCCAGCACGGTGTCGATGCGCCCAAGGTCGAGATCCAGAGGCTTCTCGCAGAAGATGTGCTTGCCCGCCCGAGCGGCCTGGATCACCAAGTCGGCGTGGGTGTCGGTGCTCGAGCACACCAGCACGGCCTGGACCTGGGGGTCGGCGATGAGCTGGGCGGGGTCGTCGCTCACCGTGGGGATGCCGAGCTCAGCGGCCAGCGCCTGAGCGGCGCCGAGGCGGGGATCGGCCACCCCGACGACCCGTGCCTCGGGGATGAGGTGCGCGATGGTGCGAGCGTGGACCTGGCCGATGCGGCCGGCCCCCAGGATGGCGACGGGGAGGGCTGCGGACATGGAGACTCCATGCAGGGTGCGGGACTCTCTATCTATCGGGTGTCCATGCCAGAGGCCCTCGGAGGCCAGCGCCCAGCAAAGGGGGGGAGCATGGATCGCCACTTGTACTTTTTTTGCGGTACTTCATGTTTTTCTCGTTTTGCGATTCCCCTGCTTCACCCAGAAAAACCGGCGCAAATAATGCTGGGCCTCCAGTTTGTCCAGGACTTTTTGACAGGCCCGACACATTTTTCCGTGCCATGGTTCTTGTGCCCACGCTGGCTGATTCTCTTTCCATCGAACGCTGCCCCGGAGGCCTCGTGATCCGCTCCCTCGCGCCCACCGTGATCTTCTCCTCGCTCCTGCTGGCCACCGCGGGGTGCGCCCCAGGCTTCGACGTCGTCATGGGCGAAGCGCCCGAAGGCTTCGTCTCCCAGAAGATCCACGGCGGCAGCGCCCCCACGGAGTGGTACCACGACGCGGTGGTCTCCCTGCACCAGCGCCAGGGCAACTCGGTCTACACCGACCCCTTCTGCACCGGCACCTTGATCTCCAACCAGCACGTTCTGACGGCGGGCCACTGCCTCGAGGGCAGCTCGGCCAACAAGGTGGCCATCTACGTGGGCGACAACCCCTATGTCGATCTCAGCTCCCACCTGTACGCGGTCTCCGATGTCGAGGTCCACCCCTACTACAACTCCCGGCTGATCACCGACGACATCGCGCTGATCACCCTGTCCACCCCGATCTCCGAGGACGTCACGCCGGTCAACCCGCTGCCCACCAGCGAAGGCCTCAGCAACGCCGACATCGGCCAGTACGTGAACTTCGCCGGCTTCGGCGTCACCGAGTCTGGAAGCGCCGGCGAGAAGCTCCAGGTCACCATCCCCCTGGGCGGCTTCGGCTGCTCCGTCTACGGCTGCTCGTCCTCGGGCGACCCCGAGACCCAGGTGTCCTACACCCAGGGCAACGGCGGCCCCTGCTCCGGTGACTCGGGTGGCCCCATGTTCGTGGCCCGGGGCAGCGAGATCTACGTGGCTGGCGTCACCTCCTTCGGCGACTACTACTGCACCCAGTACGGCGTCAGCACGCGGGTGGACGCCTACGAGGGCTGGATCTCCGACACCACCGGCATCGACTACAGCGGCGGCAGCAGCGATGGCGGCTCCGACGGTGGCAGCGATGGCGGCTCCGACGGTGGCAGCGATGGCGGCTCCGACGGCGGCAGCACCGGGTCGACCTGCGACGGCTGGGACCAAGGCTTCGACGGATCTCTCAGCGGCACCGGAGACTACGACTACCAGCCCGACGGCAACTACTTCCAGACCACCAGCCGCGGCACCCTCGAGGGCTACCTGGTGGGCCCGTCGGCCGTAGACTTCGATCTGGCCCTGTACAAGTACAGCGGCAGCAGCTGGCGCGAGGTGGAGACCTCCGAGTCCTCCACCTCCGAGGAGTACATCAGCTACTCGGCCAACCCGGGCTACTACGTCTGGTACATCCACAGCTACTCGGGCGCGGGCAACTACGAGTTCTGCCAGCAAGGCGGCTGATCCCCCACGTCCACCCCTGCGGCCCGCCTCTCCGGCGGGTCGCGGCGCTCAGGGCCCCCCGGGGATACCACATCCAATCCCCAGGAGACTCCATGCGCGCTCGCTCCCTCGTCCTCGCCCTCGCAGCCAGCCTGGCCCTGTCCGGCTGCTACACCACCAAGTTCTACTTCGCGGACAACCCTGGAGTCTCCGGTGACTCCACCAAGGTCATCCAGCACACCTTCCTCTGGGGCCTCATCAGCCCTGGGCGGGTGAACGTGGACGCACAGTGCGGCGCCAAGGGCCCCAAGAAGATCAAGTCCCAGGTGGGCGGCTGGGGCCTGCTGGCCAACTGGATCACGGCGGGAATCTGGATCCCGGTCACGGTGAAGATCACCTGCGCGGACTAGGCTCTCGACGGCAGCACCGCGGCCCAAGCCCCATCAGCCCAGGACACACTCCCCTGCCCAGGCTCCACCACGCCCCGATGCTGCTGCTGGTCGCTGGCTGTAGTGGGCCCGAAGCGCCCTCCCCAGGTGTGCTTCCCCCGCCGCGCCCGCCTCCGCATCGCCTCTGCGAAGGCACCGAAGAGCTGGCCACCCTGCAGGCCATCGCCCACGGGACGGCCGACGGCTGCCAGCGGGACAAGTACCTGCAGATGATCATGGAGCGCGGCCGCAACGTGGGCCCGTGGATCGAGGAGATCTGGGTGGCGCCCAGCCCAGACGCCAAGCAGGTGGAGCTCGACAAGGCGGTGCTGGTGCGCTCGAGCGCAGCCGTACCCGAGGTGATCCGGCACGAAGGCCGCACCTACCTGTTCTATGGCGAGGGGGACCTGGGGCTCGGCTTCGAGCTGGCCAGCGAGGGCTCGGACTGGTTCCTCACCCGCGGACTGCTGGGCTACGGCGCCCTGGGCTTGCTGGTGTCCGACGACGGTGTGACCTTCGAGCCAGTACCCGACTTCGCCATCCAGGATCTGGTGGTGGGGATGGTGGTGGACCCCGACGTGATCCAGCTCCCCGACGGCCGCTTCCGGCTCTACTACGTGGGCCTGCCCATCGAGACGCTGGTGGACGACGCCACCTGGAACGACGACGCCCAGCACGACGTCTACTACGCCGAGTCCGACGACCTGATCCACTGGAAGCAGCTGGGTATGGCCGTCCACGGCCCCATCGCCGATCCCTCGGTGCTCTGCTTGACCCCCCAGCGCTGCCGCATGTTCTCCACCGGCATGGATCACTCCCACTCCGAAGACGGTGGCCGCAGCTTCGTGTTCGACGGCGCCACCAAGGTCAAGGGCTTCGCCCCCGAGTTCCTGGTGGAAGGCGACCGGCTCTCCCAGTTCTACAACGGCATGATCCACGGCGGCCCGCTGCTCACCCGGTCGAGCACCGACAAGGGCAAGACCTGGTCTGACCCGGAACAGGCCGTGGAGGCCTACAAGGTGGAGGCCCCCAGCTTCACCCGCGCCCCCGATGGCGAGGGGTGGTTGATGTACTACCACTACTACATGGAGGAGTACCGGGACATCTACCCAGCGCGGCCCAGCCAGGACGACGCCGGGGAGGCCACAGGCGAGCCCAGGTCCGCTGCAGCCAGTGAGGGATGACGGGCGGCGCTGCTGGACTGCAGGTCAGCGCACCGCGTCGATGGTGCAGTCTTCGAGCGGCCAGGCCATGCAGGCGTGGACGTAGCCGTGCTCCCGGTCGGACTGGCGCACGGCGGTGCCCTCGGGCACGAACACCCGCCCGCTCACCAGCTTGACCCGGCAGTCTCCGCAGGCGCCGGTGCGACAGGTGGAGGCCGGCGCCAGGCCGGCACGCTCCATGGCCACCAGCAGCGGCTCCCCGGCCCGAGCGGGGTAGCGTTCGCCCCCCACGACGCAGAGCTCGAAGAGGGACTCCGGGCTGAGATCCGCAGGCCAGCCCGGCTGCTCCGTGATCCGAGCGGGGGGACCGAAGTCCTCCGACCGCACCCGGCGGCGAGGCACGCCCAGGGCGGCGAGCTCGCCGCGCACCAGCGCCAGCATGGGCTCGGGCCCGCACAGGAAGAAGGTGGCTGAGTCGAGCGCCGGCACCACACCCCGGATCACGGCTCCGTCGATGAACCCCTTGCGCACACGCTTGGCGGCGGGGGCGTCGGAGTAGACGAAGACCACCCGGAAGGCCGGGTTGCCGCGGGCCATGCGCCGCAGCTCAGCCGCGAAAGGCACGTCGTCGGGGCTGCGATTGCCGAAGATCAGGGTGGCCTTCCGCGGCCAGCCGAGGATCTCGAGCTCACGCAGCATAGCCATGAAGGGGGTGATGCCGGTGCCCCCGGCCACGAAGACAAGGGCGTCGCTGTCGCGCAGCGGTTCGTGGTGGAAGGTGCCGGTGGGCCCAGACGAGCGCGTGCGCCAGCCGGGTTGGACCCGGAACAGCCAGGGCGCCACGAAGCCCGAGGGGTCATCCCGCAGCGTGAGCTCGAGCAGGGGCTCGCCCGGTACCGAGGAGATGGAGTAGGGCCGAGAGCTGCGGATGCCGTCGATCTCCACCGCCAGGCTGACGTGCTGACCGGCGCGGAAGGGGGGCAGGCGGCCATCGCGCCGGGCGAAGCGCAGGCTGCGGGTGGTGGGAGACAGCTCGACCACCTCGCGCAGCTCGAGCTCCATGGAAGGGGGGTGGATCCCGGCGACGGCGCTGCGGGCCTGGCCCGCCCAGTCGGTGCGGGCGTGATCGGCACCCCAGCTGGTGTGGCGCAGCGCCTGGGCGCGCACCTGCCCGCCCACGATCTGGCCGAGGTCGTCCAACACCTGACGCGCGCGCACGCGAAGGTTGTGGCTCATGCCTGCACCTCCCTGCGGCCGAGGCCGAAGAAGCGGGGCCCCCGCTGCTTGGCCAACCAGCTGGAGGCCAGGTTGCCCGCGTTGTAGCCCGAGCACAGGGTGGGCTCGAAGCCCCCTCCGGGCAAGGTCCAGGCGCCAGCGAAGAACAGCCCCGGGATGGGGCCCTGGTTGGGGATGCGCCAGATGATGGCCTCGGCCGGCGGCTGGTCGAAGCCGTAGATGGCCCCGCCCGGCTGGCCGGTGTAGCGCATGTTGGTGATGGGCGTGGACACCTCGACCTCCTCGATGCTGGCGCCCACCCCTGGGAAGCGTGCCTCCATGCGCTCGAGCATCGAGGCGGCGATGCGGTTCTTGGTGTCCACGTAGCGCTGGGGCTCGAGTCGCAGCCAAGGCTCGGCGTAGTACAGCGTGGTGAGGGTGAGCGCGGCGCAGCCGGGGGGGGCCAGCTCGGGCAGCCCGTGGCTGTGGCAGGTGGCCATGAACAGGCTGGGGTCGTCCAGGGTGTGCATGCCCCTGAAGACACGGTCGGGGTCGTAGCTGTCGTTGATCCACTGGTCGTTGTCGACCAGCCCCAGCTCGGCCGCGGACCGGTCGAGCCCCAGGTAGACGTTGAGGGACGAAGGCCCCACCGTGACGCTGCGCATGCGACGCCAGAAGCTGGCGGGCACCATGTCGGGGTCCATCAGCTCGCGGCAGGTGGTGAGGGGAGAGGCGTTGGAGACCACCACCGGCGCACGGATGTGCTCATCGCGATCGGTGATCACGCCGCTGATGCGCCCGGACTGCTGCAGGATGTGGCGCACCCCACAGCCGGTGCGCACGCAGCCGCCAGCCTGCTCGATGACCTGCACCAGCGAGCTGGACAGGCCCTGGGAGCGACCGCGCACATAGGCCGGCCCGGTCTCGAGGAAGATGCCCGTGCCGGCGGCGAAGAACAGGAAGGACAGGGTGGAGGGGGGCATGCCGTAGTAGCCCCAGGTCTGGGTGATGACGGCCCGAGCTGCAGGATCCTGGACGTAGCGGTCCAACACCTGATCCACGCTGACGCCGGCGTAGCGCAGCAGGCCGCGGGCCCGCACGGGCAGCATGGCCGCCTTGGACAGGCTCGGTCCGCTGCCATCGGCGGGCAGCACCGCGTCGCCGGCCAGCTCGAGCTCCCGCCCCACCCGGAGCAGCAGATCCACGAAAGCGCGAATCCCATCGGCCTCGTGGGGGAAGGCGCCACACAGGGCGTCCAGGAAGCCGTCGACCCCCGCCGGAACCCGCAGGTCGAGGTCGGGGAAGTGGCTGCGGTAGAACAGCGGCAGGGGGTGGAACTCGAGGCTTTCCAGCATCCCGAGCCCCTCGAGCACGCCATGGAACGGACGGGGCCGCCCACCCGCCAGCGGCGGCGAGATCTGATGCAGCGCGATCTCGAACTCGAAGCGGCCGCGCACGAAGGAGCTGCCATAGCCCCCAGGCACCGTGTGGCGCTCCAGCAGCAGCACCCGATGGTCCAGCCGGGCCAGCCGGGCCGCTGCGGCCAGCCCCCCCATGCCTGCGCCGATGATGATGGCGTCGAAGTCCGCTTGCATTCCTGCTCCTCACGGGGTTGTCTGGACACTATGGCGAGGCTCCGGGCTGCGCCATGGGGACGGGGGTGCCGGGGATCAGCAAGTGAGACGAGGGCCGGGTCTCTGGCCTTCCCCAGCCGACTCCATTAAGAAAATGTCAAGAACGCACGGGGAGGCAAGCTCCCTCTGGCCCGGGGAACGCTCGATGCAAGCTCCAGAGCCGCAGCAACAGCGCCTCTGGAGGCTGTGGCCGATCCTGGCGATCGTCGCCATGGGCATCCTGCTCACCTGGCCGCTGCCCGCTGCCCCCGAAGACGCCTACGTGGACGGCTGGTTCTCCATGGCCCAGATCTGGTCCGTGGATCTCGTGGCCGACGCTCTGCTCGAGGATGGGCAGATCCCCGGCTACACCTACGCGCTGCACTGGCCCCAGGGCGGCTGGGCCTCGGTGATCGGCTGGCAGTTCGTCCTACCCCTGCTGCTGGCCAACATCCTGGGGGCCAGCCTGTTGCCGTCCATGAACCTGCTGATCGCGCTGCAGCTGCTGGCCGCCGCGCTGGCCACCTACGCCTTGCTGCGTCGGCTGGGTGCCGGCCCGTGGGCCGCGGCCGCCGCGGCCGTGTACTACGGCTACCACCCGTGGGCCTTCCACCTGATGGTCAACGGCCAGTTCACCGAGATCTGCCACTGGGGCCTGCCCCTCCTGGCCGTCCTCCTGCTGCAGGGCGGGGCCTGGAAGCCCGGCTGGCGCACCGCAGCCATGGCCCCGGTCTTCGGCCTGCTGATGGCCAGCAGCCCCTACGCCGCCATCACCGGCGCGGTCCTGTGCGCGTGCATCGGCACCTGGGCGCTGCTGTGCACAGCCCCCCAGCGCAGGCGCGCCACCGCCCTGGCCCTGACCCTGGCGGCGGCCGCGGTGGCCGTCGGCGCCCTGCCCTTCCTGCTCTACTACTTCGTGCTCCCCAGGGGGTACGACCCGCTCTTCGCTCCCAGCAGCCTGGCGCAGATCGGTGACCCTCGACTTCAAGATCTGCCCTGCTCCACCAGCCTGGCCGGGTGGTTCGTCCCCTTCCGGCTCTTCGCCGACCACTGGCAGGCCATGGGCGGCGGCCGCGTGGCCCCCGCGGGCACCCAGTCGGGCCCCATCAGCCTCGATCATGTCATCGGCCTGGTGGCCATGGGGCTGGCCGTGGTGGGGTGCTGGCGCTGGCGCTGGCGGGCCGCGCCGGGCCACACTGGCGAGCTCCCGCTCCCCGGACGGCGCTTCTGGCTCACCACGGCGGCCGTCTTCACGCTGCTGTCGTCCGGGTACTATCTGATCCTCTACCCCCACTCCCACCTCCACCACGCGTGGAGCGCCATCCCCCTGCCCCTGCAGCTGATGAGGTCCCTGGTGCCCGCCACCGACGCCTTCGCCTCGCCCTACAGGCTCGCCCCGGGGGTGCTGCTGGTGGCGGCCGTGCTGGCGGGGATGGGGTTGGATCGCCTGGCGAGGGCGCTGCGCGGCTGGAAGCGCCCCGCGCTGCTTGGGGCCGCCATGCTGGCCATGGCCGCCGAGGGTGCCTGGGCAGACATCACCACCCACCCGATCACCATGGAGCACTTCGAGGTGCCGCAGGTCTACCGCGACCTGGCCCTCGAGCCCGACCGCGACGGCCTGCTCACCGTTCCCTGGTGGAGCCACCCCAAGCTCCCCAACCTCCAGGCCCACCAGCTCTGGCAGCACATCCACAGGCACCCCCTCCACCACGACGACCAGGGCATCATCCAGCCCGCCCACATGACCGCCTTCACCTACGAGATCACCAGAGCGCTGACCCTCGCCGAGATCCCCGAGCCCACCAGCGAGGCCCCGGGCGTTCCCGCGCGCTGGATCGTGGTCCACGAAGAGGTCCTGCTGCCCAACCAGTGGGGCGCGCTGGAGGTCGCGCTGCAGCGCAACGCACACCTGGTCCGGCGCTACGAACGCGACCGCATCCAGCTGTGGGAGGTCGCACCCGAGCGGATCCTGCGCTGATTCTCACGGGGTCGGGACACCACCCTGCACTCGCGGCGTATTTTTCGTTTTGCAGTGAATTTGCGTTTTTGTCAGGGAAACATCAAACCTGGGTGGCTCGCCCCCTCCAGCCAGCGCAAGATCCATGAATCGCGCGTATGCTTGATTTTCAGCGGGCATACGCCGCTCACCCGGCACTCCCATCGCCCTCGGGATCACTCGATGCGCTCCAGCCACATCGTCGCGTGTGTTTGCTGTTGTTCGTGTTTCCTCCTGGTGGGTTGCCCCACCGACGCTCCGGACAGCGGCGGGGTCCCGCGCGACACAGGCCAGGCCGTGCTCGAGCTGGCGCCTGATGGAGGCTGCACGCTCGACGAAGCCATGTTCACGAGCATCGCCGCAGCCCCCGCCGCGGTCGCGACGGTGATCGAGGTGAGCTGGGAGCTGGAGCAGGCGGCCGCGGTCCGCGTGCTGTACACGGACGCCGAGGGCGACGCACACGCGACCCCCGCGCAGCCGATGGGCCAAGCAGGGGCCACACTTCTCCTGGGGCTGCCGCAGCAGACCGACACGACGCTGCGCTTGGTGGCAGACCAGCAGGGCTCGCAGACCTGCAGTGGCTTGCTTCGGGCGACCACCGGCTCGCTTCCGCCAGGCCTGCCGATCCTCCAGACCTCGGTGCCGCTACCGGACGAGGTCGAGCCCGGCTTCCTGGTCACGGTCGTGATCCCACAGAGGGCGGCGCCCTGGGCCGCCATCATCGATGACAAGGGCCGCTACGTCTGGGCCTGGAGCGGCGCCTTGGGCGGCACCCGGGCGCGCCTGTCCCGGGACCGCAGATCCATGCTCCTGCTCAACAGCTACAAGGAGGGCTCCGAGTACGGTGCTGGCGTGCATCGGGTCGCGCTGGACGGCACGATGCTCGCATTCCACGAGGCGCCCGAAGCCTGGGTGGACTTCGCCGAGCTCCCCGACGGCACCCTGGCGGTGCTCGTGGACGACGTGCGCGAGCTCTCGCACCAGGGCGAGCTGCGCACCATCCGCGGCGACGCCGTGGTGCTGGTGCGCCCCGACGGCGAGCTCGTGCGGCTGTGGAGCAGCTTCGACGCCTCCTGGCCGGACCTCTCCACGCACTACGCCTTCGTCACCACGGCCCGAGGCCAGGAGGTGGAGGACTGGTCCCATGTCAACGGGATCGGCATGGACCGCACCGGCGACATCCTCTACCTCAGCGCGGGTGCGCTGAACGCCATCTTCGCGGTAGACGCAGGCACGGGCGAGACCCTGTGGGAGCTCTCGGCCCGCTCGGACGACTGGCTCATCCAGGACCCCGACCCCCTGGTGAACGCTCCCCACTCTGTGACGCCTACCCCCAACGGGCACCTGCTGGTCTTCAACCGCATGGCCGACGCCGGGGCCTGCTCAGAGGTCGTCGAGATCGCGCTGGACAGCGCCGCGGGCAGCGCCCGACGCGTCTGGACCGGGCAGAGCGAAGACTGCCTGCACGTGGACTTCCTCGGAAACGCCGAGCCTTTCCCAGGCGGGGACACCATGATCTCGTGGTCCAGCATGGGGCGACTCGAGCAGCTCCGGCCCGACGGGGTCACTGTCAGGCAGATCTCCACCCAGACGGAGACCTTCTTCGGCTTCGCGCAGCCCGAAGCGTCCCTCTACCCAGCGACGCCGTAGCGAGACTCGGGCAGCGCCGCCGAGTCACTCCAGGAGCCGCGCCAGCCGCCGCTCCCTCTCCGGACTCGGCAGGTCGACCAGCAAGGCCTCGAGCACGACCCGATGGTGATCGTGGGACTCCAGGTTGTGGCGAGGGGTGTGCCACTCGAGCCAGCGGTTGCCGTCGGTGGTGATGGGCACGCCCTGGGCCAGGGCGCGAGCGGAGCGCTGCGCGATCTCGGTCGCGGACAGCACCCGGTTGTCGGTCAGCAGCGCGCGCAGATCGCCATGGCGGGCCTCCACCAACCCCACCGCCGCCACCATCTCGGGGTTCTCGCCCAGCTGGGTCAGGACCTGGGGCTGGAGCTCCAGCGGCTCGGCGGCGGCCAAGAACAGGCCCTGACCCCCGATCTGCCACAGGCTCACCCAGGGCAGCTCCGCCTGCAGGGTGGCCATGACCGAGAGCACCTCCTCGGGGGCGATGTGGTGCAGCTGGATCCACTGGAGCAGGATCCCACCGGGGGCCATGCGCTCACTGACCAGGCGGTAGAATTCCCGACTGTAGAGGCTGGTGGCCCCCGCGAACCACACAGAGTTCAGCTCGATGGTGACGAGATCGTAGCCGCCAGGGCTGCGCAGCAGGTGGTTGCGTCCGTCCTCGAGGTGCAGGCTGACGGTGGGCCGCTCGAGCACATGGCGATGCACCAGCGGGAACCAGGCCTGGGCGGCCGCGACGATGCCGGGGGAGATCTCGGCGATCTCCACGTCGCGGTAGCCCGAGGCGGCCACCACCGCCGCCGTCTGCCCGGTGCCCAGGCCGATGACCAGGGCCTTGTCGCGACCCTCGCTGTGCAGCACGGGCAGCAGGGCGAAGGCCACCTGGGCTGCCCGCTCCCCCACGTCGTTGCCCTGGAACTTGCCGTTGGTGAGCAACACCTGCCAGGGATTGCCGTCCACGGTGCGGTTTCGCACCACGGTGGTGAAGCCGCCGTAGCTGTCCTCGTGCCAGAACAGCAGCTCGCTGGTGGAGCCCACGTGGGCCGGCGCGAAGTAGACGTTGGTGCCCGAGGTCAGGGCCAAGCGATCCCAGGGCTGTTCTTTGGCCAGCGCCGCGCAGCCCAAGGTGCCCAGCACCAGCAAAGCCCCCAGCAGAGGACGGCGCAGGCGGGGGCTGGGCTGCCGCGCGCAGAGCTCCCGGACCAGCAGCCCCAGCGCGCTGGCGGCGCCCAGCCCGAGCACCACCGCGATGAGGCCGCGCAGGGTGGCCTCGGACCCCGGCCCGGGGATGAGCACGAAGCCCCCCACCAGGGCGCCCGCGATGCAGCCCACGGCGTTGGCCGCCGCCAGCAGGCCCGCGAAGCTGTCGGCCTGGGTGCGGGGGAACAGGGGCAGCCGGAACAGCAGGGGGTAGATCAGCCCCAGGGCGGTGGCCGGCAGGCCCACCAGCACCCCGCAGGCCAGCAAGCGCAGGACCTCGCCCCCGGCGAAGCTCGACACCAGCCCGTCGATGGCGAACACCGCGGGCATCACGTCCCACAGCCCACCCGTGAGCAGCAGCAGCCAGCCGGCCATGAGCAGTACGGCCGGCAGCACCACCAGAGGAAGAGGCTCGCCCCGGTTGCGCCCCAGGGAGCTGAGCAGGCCTCCCAGAAGCAGGCCCAGCAGCACCGCCAGCAGCATGTTGGCGAAGGCGTAGACCGAGGTGCCGATGACCGCGCCAACCAGGTGCAGCCAGACCACCTCGAGGCAGAAGATCAGAAATCCCGAGCCCGCCGCGCAGGCCACCAGCACCGCGGGCCCCGGCTGACGCAGCAGCGCCAGGGCCCCAGCCCAGCGGGGGCCGGCGCCGGAGGCCGCCTCTCCCACACCCACCCAGCCCCGGCCCAGGGCGAGGGCTGCGACGACGACCAGCGCTTCGACTGCAGCGGCCAGCAGCAGCGCGCCCACCAAGCCGACGGTGGGGAAGAGCAGGTAGGGCGCAAGCGCCGCGCCGAGCACGGCGCCCAGCAGGTTGAGCGCGTAGAAGCTCGCCATGCGCCGGTGCAGCTCGGGTGCCCGAGCCTGCTCGAGCACCCCCACCATGGCTGGGAAGGTCATGCCCATGGCCACGGTGGGCGGGAGGATCCAGGCGCCAGCCACCAGCAGCCGGAGGATCAGCAGGGCAGCGACGCTGTCCCCGGCCAGGCCGATCACCGAGCCCGCTGCGACCTGCAGCCAAGGAAAGCTCACGGCCAACCCCAGTGCCCACAGGCCCACGAAGCCCTCGAGCAGGGCATACAGCCGCAGGGGGCGGCGGATGCGCGCGATGGCCAGGGGGTAGAGCAGCCCCCCTGTGGTCAGCCCCGCGAAGTACACCGCCAGCACGATGGCACCCGCAGGTGTGCTGGCCCCCACCACCGTGGACAGCAGCTTCTCGAAGACCTGCTCGGCCACCAGCGCCACGGCACCGGTGAGCACGAACAGCACGCCCACCGCGGCGAGGCGGAGGCGGGGCGAGAGCTGGGCGCCGAGTGGGGGCATGATGGAGAGGTAACCGAACGGGAGGGGGGCCCGGCGCCATGAAACCACACCGGGCGCCGCCTGAGTCGTATACATCCAGGGTGCCGCTGGTGCCGTCGCTGTACCAGAAGGTGGTGTCCCGGAAGTCGAGCACCCATACGCCGACGGTGCCAGGCGCGGGGACGGTGAGCCCGTCGAACGGGATGATCTCGTAGGACCCGGGCTCCGGAATGTCACCAAAGTCGGCGTCTCCGTTGCCCTGCGCTCCGGTGCCGTCGCGCAGGGACCCGCTGGTGAAGACGTAGAGGCCCGCCTGGGAGAGACAGAACATGGAGCCCTCGCCCAGCGGAACCCAGGCCCCATCGAGCTCGAAGCCTGTCTCGGCTGGGTAGCCGTCGGTGTCGGTGTCGGTGTCGGTGTCGGTGTCGGACTGGTCACTGTCGGACTTGTCCTCGTCTCCGCAGCAGACCAGGCACAGGGACATCGTGAGCGCGAGCAGCAGCTTCATGGCTTCCTCCGGGGTGAGGCGTAGGGGGGTCACAGCACTCCAAGCCCACGACACCGTGCCCGAGGTGCCTGCCGAGCACAGCTGGGCCGACACGAAGAGGGCCGGGCCCCCACGGTAGAGGAGCCCGGCCCGGGGTGTTCAGATCAGCTTCGTCACCATGCCCGCGCCGACGGTGCGGCCGCCCTCGCGGATGGCGAAGCGCATGCCCGCCTCGACGCCCACGGGCTTGTCCAGGACGAAGTCGATGCGGGCGCGGTCACCGGGGTGGATGACCCCCGCCTCGCCCACGTCGATGGTGCCCGTGACGTCGGTGGTGCCGAAGAAGAACTGCGGCTTGTAGCCGGTACCGAAGGGCTTGTGGCGGCCACCCTCGGCCCCGGAGAGCACGAAGATCTCCGCCGTGGCCCTGCTGTGGGGGGTGATGGAGCCTGGGGCCACCAGCACCTGCCCGCGCTGCACCTCATGGCGCCGCACGCCGCGCAGCAGCAGGCCCACGTTCATGCCCGCGCGGGCCTGAGGCACGTGCTTGCGGAAGGCCTGGGCGTCGATCACGGGGATCCTCCGGGGCTTGGCGTCCTCGTCACAGAGGCCGATGAGCTCCACGAAGTCTCCCTTGGAGACCACACCGCGCTCCACCCGGCCGGTGACCACGGTCCCGCGGCCGGTGATGGAGACAACACCTTCGATGGGCATCATGAACGGAGCGTCGAAGTCGCGCTCGGGGTCGGGGATGCTGGTGTCCAGCGCCTCGAGCAGCTCGACGATGCAGCGCTGCGCCGGGCTGTCGAAGGCACCGTCCTCCACCGCCTCGAGGGACCGCAGGGCGGAGCCGAAGACGAAGGGCACGTCGCCGTAGCCCTGGCTCTCCAGCTGCTCTTCCACCTCCATCCGGACCAGCTCGAGCAGCTCCGGATCGGCCACGTCCACCTTGTTCACGAACACCACCATGTGCCGCACGTCCACCTGGCGAGCCAGCAGGATGTGCTCGATGGTCTGCTTCTGGGGGCCCTGGGACCCGTCCACGAGCAGGATGGCACCGTCCATCTGGCTGGCGCCTGTGATCATGTTCTTGATGTAGTCGGCGTGTCCGGGGCAGTCGATGTGGGCGTAGTGACGGAGCTCCGTCTCGTACTCCACGTGGGCCGTGTTGATGGTGATGCCCTTGGCCCGCTCCTCGGGGGCCCGGTCGATGTCCGCGAAGGACATGCCCGTGCCACCGACGCGGTGGGCCTGCAGCTTGGTGATGGCCGCCGTCAGGGTGGTCTTGCCGTGATCGACGTGACCGATGGTCCCGACGTTGACGTGGGTCTTGTTCGTGATGCCCATGATGGGCCTCCTTGTTCACTCCTCCATGATTGGAGTTGCTGGGGGATGGGGCGACGGCTGGTGCCGCCTCCCCGGATTCCCGGACCGCGACATGCGGCCCGGAAGCGTGAAGATCTGCGAACACAGGCCCCGAACGCAGCGAGGCCCCCACCGGGTTGCCGGAGGGGGCCTCGCTTCGCTTCAGGGCTGTCAGAACGACCAGCTAGCGGGGGCCACCTCCGGAGGCGGACGACGACGAATCCAGCCGCGACGATGAGGTCGCGCTGGCTTCGAGGGTCCGGATAGTGGCGTTGAAGCGGATCATGATGGGCGCGATGTACAACCGGTGGCCAAAGCTGTCAAGCAGGGCGACGAGGAGCAACAAGGGTCTGGTCGAACGTTCCACATCAGCGACAGGATCGGGGTGAACGTTCCACCCGTGGAGTCTCCATCGCGATCGCCCGCCGAAAACTGGCGTTCGTCCGTCGCGTTCACCCGCGTGGCACCCGTCTTTGGGCGAAAGTGGAACCTTCGGGCCCACCCTGTCGCGCAAGTGGAACGTTGGAGGCCGCCCTGGTTGCAGATTGGATCCGCCACTCCCCGCGCCAGACGGCCTGTCCGCCCCGTCGCTCCCCGCCCCGCCTTCACACCCGCCAGTAGCGGCTGCCCGCCGCATCGCGCTTCATCATGCCGTGATCGATGAACCCGCGGCGGAGGGTGGCGACATCCAGGGTCAGCGCCTTCAGGCGCCGGTTGATCTCCTTCTCGTCCCAGACGCCGTCCACCTCGAAGAGGCGCAGGGCATGGCGCAGGATCACCTGGAACTTCTTGCGCTTCATGGGGACGGCCTTCAGACGACCCTCGGCATCGAGGAAGGCGGAGAGCACCTTCTGCTCGTAGGGATCACCGCTGATGGTGGCCGTGTCCAGCAGGGTGTCGGTGGCCAACAACGACTGGGCCATCTGCTGGAGCGAGTCGGTCTGCAGGGTGTACACGTGGTAGTGACCGTCCACCGCGGCCCGCACCAGCCCCGCGCCGACGAGCCTGCCCAGGTGGTGGGACACCGTGGACGCGCGCAGATCGAGCACGGTGGCCAGCTCCTCGACGCTGTGGGGACGATGGGCGAGCAAGCCGACCACCCGCAGGCGGCTGGGGTCCGCGAGGGCCTTGAAGAAGGTGATGAGCTCAGAGTGTTCCATGACTACCTCTTTGTTTCGATTTCCATCTAATCGTTTCGAGCGCATCCAGCACGCGCGCGCTCCTCCCCCCGCAGGTGGATCTTGCGGGACCACAACGGGACCAGGCGAAGGAGGTAGACTGGCGTGGGTGGCGGCTCTGCCCGAGCCCCCCCCCTCACGCTGGATGGTCTCCCCCGTGCGCCTCCCCCTCCTCGCTGCCGCGCTCACCCTCGGCTTCGTCGGCTGTCTCCCCGAGCTGGAGGACCGGCAGGACTCTGGCCACAGGGACAGCGACCCAGGCGACTCGGAGCCCTGGGTGGACCCGGCCACCGATGACGACAACGACGGCTACAGCGTCGAAGAGGGTGACTGCGACGACGGCGACCCTGGCATCAACCCCGGCGTGAGCAGCGACGGCTGCGACGGCCAGGACAACGACTGCGACGGGCAGGTCGATGAGGACTTCGCCGACGACGAGTACGAGCCCAACGACGAGCGAGGCTACTACCTGGGGACCATGAAGAGCGAGGCCGAGATCCTCCTCTTCGGGTACCTGTCCGCGGACACCGACGTGGACCGCTTCCGCTTCTGGCTCGACGACGATGCCTGGAGCTGGTTCAACATCGAGGCCTGGCTCTACGCCGTCCCCGAAGATGCAGACTACGCCCTCGAGCTGGTGTGGGTCGAGGATCCCAGCGGCGAGTGGCAGGGCGCCGTGGCCACCGCCGACGAAGGGGGGCCCGGGGCCATCGAGAGCCTGGACTGGGGGGGCGACACCATGCTCGAGGATGGCGGCCTGTACGAGATCGTGGTGAGCTCCACCAGCGGATCGTCCTGCGCGGCGCCCTACCAGCTCCAGCTCATCACCGGGGGCTGGTGACCCCACCCCATGGCACGCCGCAGGGCATCCCGCTCGCGCTACTCGGCCGCGCCGCCGAAGATACGTACGTCGAAGCTGCCGCTGACCGGATCGCCCACTGCGGTACCGATCTCGTCGAAGCTCAGGGTTCCGTCGCCGATGTAGCCCAGGACCGAGGCGTTGTTGCCCTCGACGTAGATGGCGTAGGCCCGCACCTGGTTCCAGTCCACCGCCAGCGCGACCCCGGGCTCGAGATCGGACATAGGGATCAGGAAGTAGGGGTAGACGTAGCTGGTGGGCGCCAGGACGCCGAGCACGGCCAGCACAGCCTGCCCCTGCTCCTCGCCCACCAGGCTGATGGTCTGACCGAGGGGGATGTTCTCGCCGTACCACTCCAGGGTCAGGTCTCCGCCACCCTGCAGCGAGTCGTCCGTCAGGGACCCCCACGAGGTCTCGAAGGTCCCCTTCATCCCGCCCACGTCCACCAGGCAGGACTCACCTCGCAGCGGCTCGTCCCAGTCGGGAGCGCCGGCTGACAGCTCAGAGCGGATGCGCGCCTCCCGCTCGGGCACATAGGCGCGGATGACCGCCACCCCATCCTCGAAGGCGCCCACCTCGTCGGCCTGCAGGTAGGGGGTGACCAGCGCCACCATGCGATCGATCTCGGCGTCGATGGCCTGGGCATCCCACACGGTGTCCATCAGCTCCAGCAAGCGCGCGTGGTAGGCGGCGCGACCGTCCTGGTGCTCGTAGAGACGCCGGGGCACAGCGGAGCGGGCGACCACCGACTCGGGCACGCTGGGACCAAAGGGCTGCTGATAGTCGAACAGGGCGTCGATACCCCAGGGCACGAACAAGAACTTGCCCGAGCTGGGATCGTCATAGACGTGGAAGTTGTTGGTGGCCGAGGCGTAGCCGTCCCAGTGCCCCGTGAGCACCTCCATGGCCCAGTAGCTGTAGAAGGCGTCCAGATCGAGCACCTCGCCCAGCTCGACCAGCAGCTGATCATCGGGGGCGTCCAGGGCGTCCACCACCCCCTGCAGGTCCGAGCGGTCGTCGCTGTTGCCGTCCTTGGCGTCGAAGGTGTCGGTCCAGCCCTGGCGGAAGTCGCTCAGGGTGCCCTCGTAGTGGTTGCCGCTGTCGTCGCCTAGGTGGTGCTCCCAGTAGGGTCGGCGGATGCTCTCCACCTGCACGTACAGGCCCAGGTCGGCCCCGTTGACGGTGATGTGGGCGAAGTTGCAGCGGGAGGCCGGCAGGCCGGCCGCGGCGAACAGCCCGTAGCCCAGGCACTGGTCCAGGTAGCTGGGGTCCTGGTTGGCGTTGTTGAAGGTGAGCATGTCGTGGCCCAGGTAGGTCACGCCGTCCTGCGCCCAGTCCATGTTGAGCTTCAGCGAGGGCTTGTCCGGGTTGTCCGACCCCAGCAGGCCCTTCTTGCGCACGCCGATGGCCTCGAAGCGCTCGCCGTCCAGCATCGCGGAGGCCTGGACATAGGAGTACGGGCTCTCGATGGGCCCGGCCATGCAGTCCCCCGTGAGCAGATCCAGGATGTTGCGGTGCTGATCGCGGATGGTGTCCCAGTCGCCGACTTCCAGCTCGATCTCCACCTCGATCACATGGTCGGGGTCGAACAGCAGGTCCGAAGGAAGCTCGGTGTCGCCTGGTCCGGTGTCGCCGGCCGCGGTGTCCAGGGGCGCGACATCGGCTGGGCGGCAAGCGAGGGTGAACGCCAAGGCCAGCGTCATCAGGCGGGGGGGGTACAGGCGCACGACGACTCCCGAGGTTCGGCAGGTACACAGTGTCTGACACACCAGGGGGTGTTGACGCAAAGGCGGGAGCCCGCGGGCACGCGGCATCGGGCCCGAGAGGGCGGAGGCCACCCACCGTGGTCTCTGCCGGCCTCGCCAGGCTCCGGCAGCCTCGATCAGGCCCGCGACGGCTGCGCGGTGATGGTCCGATAGTGGTCCGCCCACTGCGCCAGGAGAGCCTCGCTCTGGGCCAGGACCACCACCCGACGGGTGTGCTCGAAGCCCTCGACGCGGTGTTCGGTGAACCGGCCCTCCTCGACATCACGAGCGAAGAGCGCTCTCGAGGCGAAGGTGAGGCCTCCTGTGTCCAGCAGGGACTGACGAATCACATGGACATCACCGGGCTCCACCACGCGCTCGAAGGACTCCACCCCCACCCCAACGGACTCCAGGTTCTTGTCCAGGAGCTGCCGCGTACAGCAGCGAGCGGGACAGACATAGAGCGCGAGACGCTGGAGCGACTCGAGGCTGACGAAGCCGCTCGGCAGGTCGGTGCCAGCGGAGAAGAACACCGCCTCGTCCTGGCCGAGGTCCTGGCTGTGTAGGCCACTGAGCGCCTCGAGATGGCAATGCTCCATGAACGCGACATCGTATTGGCCTCGTCGGAAGCCAGAGAGCAGATCCTGGGTGGCCTCCATGGTGACCACTGTCCGACGTACCTGGCTTTGCCCCTGGGCCTGCTCGAGCAAGGCCTGGAGGTAGGTGGCGCCAAAGCCACGCGTGCAGCCCAGGGAGATCCGCGAAGCCCGGCCCAGGTTGGCGAGCAGCTGGGGGATCTGGTTCTCGATGAGCAGGATCTGCCTGGCGCTGTCGACCACGCAGCGGCCGGCCTCCGTACAGGTGACGGTCGAGCCGCTGCGGTCCAGCAGCTCGACGCCGAGCTGCTGCTCGAGCAACGCCACCCGCCTGCTGAGGGCGGACTGCGTGACATGCAGGCGCAGCGCCGCGGCAGAGAATGAACCGAGTTCGCTGATGACAATCAGGGTCTCGAGGTATGCGGTCTCCACGGAGGCTCCAGAGAGAGGGGGGGCGTTCGGGCTATGCGAGGCCTATGCGCAAGGCGCATGAGGGGATGCGAAGTAGTCATTAGCATGGAGGAAAGCATGTTTGATAGGTTTGGCCTAGCCGAGGGTCCACGATCGGACCACCAACCTCCAAAGAACAGCAGGCCAGAACATGACCGTATACCGCCCTACCTCGAGCGTAGCTCTCACCCTCCTCCTCTGCAGCGTCGCGCTGGCTGCGGCTGTGGGCTGTGACCCCAAGACAGAGGACAGCGAGAAGGAGACGACCGAGACCGAGGACACCAGTGTCCCGTTCTCGGCCCTCGGCGCGATCAGCGGCGTGGTGGTCGACCTCCAAGGCACCCCGATCCCTGACGCCACCGTCGTGACCGCTCCCGAAACCTCCACCCTCACCACCGACGCGGCGGGCGTGTTCAGCCTCACCGAGCTGCCCATCGGCGCCTACGCTGTCACGGTGACCTGCGATGGCTACGTGGAGGGCAGCGACATGGTGGGCGTGGCCGACGACACCACGACCGCTGTCGAGGTGATCCTGATCGCGGTCGCAGGCGACGACACCGTCGGGGCCATCACCGGCACCGTGCTCGACACGGCTGGCGTCCCCGTCGAGGGTGCCGAGGTCAGCGTAGACGGCAGCACCACGCTGGTGGACACCACGGGGGCGGACGGTGCTTTCTCCATCACCGCCGTGGACCCAGGCAGCGTCTTTCTGAGCGTGACGGCGCCCTCCACCGCCTATCTGGATGGCGAGCTGCGCAGGGCGCAGGTCGTCGAGGCCGGTGCCGTGACCGACGCCGGCACGATCAACCTCAGTGGGCGCCCGAGCGACACCGCCCAGTGGGTCGGTGGCGCGGGCTGCGTCGCCTGCCACAATGGCCTCAACCCCGAGAAGATGGCCGGCCTCGAGGCCACCGCCCACGCCCGGTTCGTCACCGCTGGCACGTCGCACATGGTCTACCCCGACCTGTGGCCCGAGCCCTACGACGCGGGCAGCCCGAGGGAAACCAGGGTGGTCCCCGTCAGCTCGAGCGGCACGACGCTCATGGTCCAGGATCCCCGCGATGCTGACGGTACGGTCAACCTCGTGCTCTGCACCGACGACAGCAGCGGCGACCGGCAGTTCCTCTTCGAGTTCTACCCCGAGGGCAGCTACGAAGACGCTGATCTCGACTGCTCCCACCTCGACGACCCCGACTACGTGGTCATCCCCGTGATCGGCACCGTGGGCGGAGAGGGCAACTGGGGTGAAGGCTATCTCGATCCCGACCACGAGATCGAAGACACCGTCCCCAACTACGGCGAAGGCAAGCAGCGTTTCTGGTGCGACCCCATGGCGGTCCCCTTCCTGGCAGAGTTCTACGCCGCCCAGGGCTTCAGCCCTGACGACTTCGCCAAGCAGGACTACCAGCTCATGCCGGTGTACCTCGTGCAGGACGGCACGCGCGAGGGTTCTGAGGCCCTGTCGTCAGCGGACTGGGGTGCCCCCAAGTTCTGGCAGAAGAACCCCACCACATGGGTCAACCCCACCGCCATCACCATGGCTCGCAACTGCGCCGGGTGTCACAACACCGGCCTGGACATCACCTACGAGGACATCAGCTACAACGGCGTGGACTACAAGTCCGTCATCACCAGCTACGACTACCTCGATCTCAACATCACCTGCGAGCGCTGCCATGGGCCTGGCTCCGACCACGCCACCAGCTCCGATCCCACCAAGATCATCAACCCCGGCCTGCTGAACACGGAAGCCGCCAACCAGGCCTGTGGGCAGTGCCACGCCGCTCACAGCGGCCTGTCGCTGGAGCCCTACGGGATCTTCAAGTACTCCTACGACGCCACCTACGAAGGTGAACTCGGTGACGGCACCTTCGTTCCAGGCGTCCACGACCTCTCCACCTTCGTCCGTGGCTACGACACCTCGACCAAGGCGGACTCCGAGGGCTGCTTCGACTCCTGGGGCGACGAGACCCACAGCCACTCCCACTCGCAGATGCTGCCCGAGATGATCCGCTCGGTGCACTACGACAACGACACGCTGCGGCTGACCTGCTTCGACTGCCATGACGCCCACGGGCTCTCCGCTGGCCCGCCCGCCCTGCAGGTGGAGAACTTCGAGTACCAGGATCTCGCCTGGGCGAACAACGGGCTTTGCCTGGCCTGCCACGCCGGCCAAGGATCATTCGCCGAGCTGTCCAAGCTCGACGTAGCCCAGCTGCACGAGCTGTCCGGCGGCGTCGCGCTGCAGGACGGGGCCGCCCCCACCTACACCGACAGCGAGAGCGTGTTGATGAACCGCATCGCTCACGTCGTCGGCGACCACATGCAGCAGAAGGCGGGCATGGGCTCCGCGCCCTACACGCCGGCCGATCCCGCCGCACCGGTTGGCTCCTGCACATCCTGCCACATGGCGAAGATCGGAAAGCTCAAGGACACGAACGATGACGCCCAGTACCACCTGGCCTACGACTCCAACGGCATGATCGCGGTGGCCGAGGGCAATGTGCCCAGCCACGTCTTCGACATCGTCTGGCCTGGGCAGAGCTCGGTGACCATCAGCGACGACCTGTCTACGGGGCACGACTACGACGTCATGCCCAACTCCTGCGGCGCCTGCCACGACTTCGCCCGCTTCAGCGGCGACCTGGACTGAGTCCGCTCAGCCGCATCCCTCGAGACAAGTGAGGGGAGAGAGCCCAAGGCCCTCTCCCCTCTCTTCATGGCCACAGGTGCGCTGATGGACGGCGCAGCGCCCGCGCCCACCGCCGTCGGAGGGCTGCACCGGGATGGTCTGTCCCGGGAGCCTGTGGCATGGGTATCGACGATGCTTCCCCCCGCCAGAGAGCAAGGCCATGGCCAGCTCCTCGAACAGGCTGTCACTGGCGGAGATCAGGGCGAAGTACAGCGGCATCAGCGGGATCAGGAACCCGAACAGCGCCGCCCTGACCAGATGGACCCCGACCACCACGCGGACGAAGACGTCCGAGGGGTGCCCGGAGCCGCGTGGCCCGGTGGAGCGCCGATCCCCCTGGGGGCTCGCCAACCCGGCCCCGCAGGGCCTACTCCGCCACCTGGTAGATCGAGTCGATCACCGTGCCGTCCACCCACTTCACCACACCGATCACGTCGTCGGTGACCTTGGGAGGGGCCGGCGGGCCGCCCGCGAAGCGCTCGACCTCTTCCTTGATCTGGTGGATGGGCTTGATGGGCAGGCCGGCGTGCTTGGTCTGCTCGATGAGATCCTGGCGCCGCGGGTTGATGGCGATGCCGCGCTCGGTGATGACCACGTCGATCAGCTCGCCCGGGCCGCACAGGGTGGTGACCCGATCCATGATGATGGGGACCCGGTTGCGGAAGCTGGGGATGGGCAGGATGGTGATGTTGGCGTCCAGGCAGTTCTGCCAGCCGCCGATACCGTGCAGCATCATGCCGTCGGTGTGGGTGGCCACGTTGGCGTTGAAGCCCACGTCCACCTCGGTGGCGCCCAGCACCACGAAGTCCACCATGGACGCGAAGTTGCCCTTGCCGTGCCAGTTGTAGGACGTGAACGGGCTGGTGGGCACGTGGTTCCAGTTCTCGCGCATGGAGCGCACGCCCTCGAGGTCGAAGGTCTGGCCGTCGAGGATGCAGCCGATCAGCCCCTCTTCGAGCATCTGCACCATGTACTTGGTGCTGCCGCCCCGCATGAAGCTGGCCTTGTAGCCGTCCGCCAGCATGTGCTCGCGCAGGTAGATGGCGGTGGCCAGGGCCGTGCCGCCCGCGCCGGCCTGCATGGAGAAGCCGTCGCGGTACAGGCTGGTGGCCCGGATGAAGGCGGCCGTGTACTCGGCGATCATCAGGCGGTCGGGGCTCTTGGTGAGCACGGTGGTTCCGGAGATGATCTTGGCAGGGTCGCCGATCTCCGCGACCTCCACCACATAGTCCACGTTGTTCCCCTGGATCTGCCAGGGCAGGCAGGGGAAAGGCACGAGGTTGTCGGTGGCCACGATCACCCGGTCGGCGGTCATGGAGTCGATCAGGCCGAAGTTCATGCTGCCGCAGGCGTTGGGGCCTCGGTCGCCGGTGCAGTTGCCGAAAGCGTCGGCGGTGGGGGCGGCCAGGATGGCGATGTCGATGTGGATCTCGCCGTCCTGCACGGCCTGCCAGCGGCCGCCGTGGGAACGCAGCACGGCCAGGCCGTTCATCTTGCCGCGAGACGCATAGGCGCCCAGCGGGCCGTTCAGGGAACCCTCGACGCGACGGATGACGCCCTTCTCCATCAGCTCGATCAGCGGCTGGTGGCAGGGGAAGGCCGCCGAAGGGAACCAGACGAGGTCCTTGATGCCCAGCTCGTCGCAGGCCGCGAAGACCTGCAACATGAGCAGGTCACCGTTGCGGAAGTGGTGGTGGCTGCCGATGGTCATGCCGTCGCGGATGCCGCACTTGACCAGGGCTTCCTTGATGCTGGGCACCCGCTTGTCGCCCGAGCGGGGGAAGTCGCCGCACTGGGGGATGGGGGGGCCGGCCTTGCGGCCGCTGGGCTGGTACTTGCCCACGCCCATGTAGGGCACCTGCGGCACGCCGTTGACCATGGTGGGGACCATGCGGCCCGCTGCGTTCTGCACCATTTCGAGCTTGGACATGGCTAGGCCTCCTGCTTCCAGTTGTCGGCCAGCAGGCCGGTGGCGATGGCGAGCTTGACGGTGTGCAGCGCACGCTTGACCACGGGGGGATCGATCATCTTGGAGCCCAGGCTGACCACGCCCAGGCCGCGGGCCGTGGCGTCGTCGAAGGCCAGCACGATCTTGCGGGCCTTGTCGATCTCGGCGGTGGCCGGGGCGAACTCCTGGTTGACCACGGGGATCTGGCGGGGGTGGATGCAGCCCTTGCCGTCGAAGCCCAGGGCCTTGGCCTCGCGCACACTGGCGCGCAGCCCGTCTTCGTCGCCCACGTCGGAGAACACGGTGTCGATGGGCTGGACCCGGGCGGCCCGGGCAGCGTTGACCAACATCCCGCGCATCCAGACGGACTCGGTGCCCTCCTTGGTGCGCTGCACGCCGATGTCGGCGGTGTAGTCCTCGAGACCCAGGGCCAGCGAGTTGACGAAGGGGCAGGCCTCGGCGATCTCGAGGGCCTTGAGCGTACCGCGGGCGCTCTCGATGATGGGCATGAGCCACACCGGCTCTGTGATGCCCAGGCGGTCGCAGATCTCGCCGATGCGAGCATCGACGGCCAGGACCTCTTCCGCGCTCTCCACCTTGGGGATCAAGATCAGCTGCACACCGTGGGGCACGATCCACTCGAGGTCCTCGAGGCCGCGCTCGCCCTGGTTGATGCGCACCATCAGCTCGGCGCCGCCGAAGTCGATGACCCGCAGGGCGTTGCGGATGACACAGCGCGCGGCGTCCTTCTCGGCCGGGGCCACGGCGTCCTCGAGGTCGAGGATCACACCGTCGGCGCCGTACAGGCCGGCGTTGTACATGAGCTTGGGGGTGTTGCCCGGCAGGTACAGCCGGCTGCGGCGGAAGCGGTCCTTGGCCGAGGGGGCGATGGTGACCGTCTTCTCTGGCAGCAGCTGGGCCTCGAGGGTTCCCAGGGCGCGCCGCACCGCGGTCTCGAGGCGGGCGTCGATGACGAAGGGCAGGGCCCCGGCGTCCTCGACCTCCACCATGCCGTGCTCGATGCCCAGGATGGCCAGCCCCGCCAGCACCTGCTGACGGATGGACTCGCCATACATGGACGCGACCTTGGACTTCACCTGCAGCTCGATGCCACCGTCGCTGCGGGGCTCGAACGCAATCCAGCAGTCGGAACGGACCTGACCGCCGCGCGTACCTGCTTCGCCTCGGGCTTGGCTCATGCTGTTCTCTCCTGGGGTTCGGGCCGAAACAAGACCCAGTGGTTCCCGATGCATCACACGAGCCCGCAGGCCGTGCAATGGCCGGCGTCATGGTCTGGAACGAGGTGCGAGTTCGTGGCCGCAAAGGCGGGGGCCGGCGGGCCTGCGACGAGCTCAGGAAGCGGGCAGGACCCAAGCCCCTTGGCGCCTGGTTCGGGCGAGGGAGTAGGATGTGCCCCATGCACCGCGTCCTCCCTCTGCTGTCCCTCCTCGCCGCCTGCCGCCCCCTGGGCATCGCGCTGCCCACGGACAGCCCACCACCCGGTGACAGCCTGGCCACCGATGACAGTGGGGGCGACACCACCATCATCACCGACACCATGACGGTGGAGTTCAGTGTCAAGCGAGGCTTCTACGACGCGCCCTTCGCCCTGGATCTGTCCACCACCGAGCCGGGCGCAACCATCCACTGGACCACCGACGGCAGCGATCCCGCGGCGTCGGATCGGGCCTTCCAGGGGAGCAGCCCCGCCACCCTCACGGTGGACCCTGCCAGCGACGACGGCCGCGACCCTGTCCCCGGCTTCGTGGTGCGGGCCTACGCCAGCAAGGACGGCCGCGCCGACGGCCGCGTGGGCACCCACAGCTACCTGTTCGCAGGCCAGGTCGCGGCCCTGTCCCCCGACGGCCGGGCCCCCGGACCGGGCTGGCCCGACCCCTACTACACCGACAGCAGCACCGACTCGAGCCAGGCCATGGACTACGGCATGGACCCGGACGTCTACGGGGACCCCGACTACGCCAGCCTCATCGAGCCCGCCCTGCTGGCCATCCCCACCATCTCCCTGGTGACCGATCTCGAGCACCTGTTCGACCCCCGGACCGGCATCTACGTCAACGCCATGGAGCACGGGGACGCCTGGGAGCGGCCGGTGTCGGTGGAGCTGCTGGACCCCACCGGCGCCGAGGGCTTCCAGATCGACGCGGGCCTGCGCATGCGGGGTGGCTGGAGTCGCTATTCCCACTGCCCCAAGCGGGCCTGGCGCCTGTTCTTCCGCAGCGAGTACGGGGCCACCAAGCTCGAGTTCCCGCTGTTTGGCGACGAGGGTGCCGACGAGTTCGACACCGTCGATCTGCGCACGGCCCAGAACTACTCATGGAGCTTCAAGACCGACAACGGCGAAGAGAACACGATGGTCAGGGACGTGTTCTCCCGGGATCTACAGCGGGACCTGGGCCGCCCCTACACCCGCAGCCGCTACTACCACCTGTACCTGGACGGGGTGTACTGGGGCCTGTACCAGAGCCAGGAGCGGGCCGAGGCCAGCTTCGCCACCACCTACCTGGGGGGCGACAAGGACGACTACGACGTGATCAAGGTCGAGGGCGAGGACCCCACGGCCCGGATCATCGAGGCCACCGATGGCAGCACCGAGGTCTGGGAGCAGATCTGGGAGCGCTGCCGCACGGGCTTCGCCACCGACGCGGCCTACCAGGCCCTGCAAGGCAACGGCCCCGACGGCGCGCCCGATCCCACGCTGCCCGTGCTGGTCGATGTGGACAACCTCATCGACTACATGCTGGTCATCTTCTGGACGGGCAACTTCGACGCACCCACCGGGTCCTTCACGGGCAACAAGGAGCCCAACAACTTCTACGCCATCCGCAGCCGGGTGGATTCGGAGCAGGGCTTCACCTTCTACGCCCACGACTCGGAGCACTCGCTGCTGTACCAGGCGTGGTCGCCCGGGATCGGTGTGCGGGAGGACCGGGTCAACCTGGGCACCCGCGGGGATGCCTACCAGATGTCGGTCAGCGGCTTCCCCTACTTCCAGCCCCAGTGGTTGCACCACAAGCTCACGGCCCACCCCGACTATCGCGCCCGCTTCGCCGCTCGGGCCGCCGTGCTGCTGCAGGGAGACGGCCCCCTGACCGGCCTGGCTACCGCCGCCCTGTTCCAGGCCCGCGCCGATGAGATCGAGCTGGCCATCGTGGCGGAGTCGGCCCGCTGGGGCGACGCCAAGCACATCAGCCTGGCGGGGGGTCGCACCTGGCGCACCCGGGACGACGACTGGGAGCCCGCGGTGACCAGGGTGGTGGAGCAGTGGTGCCCGGCCCGCACCGCCATCGTCATCGAGCAGCTGCGCCGGGCCGGGCTGTGGGTCGAGGAGTGAGCCGGCGAGGCCGCTACACGCCCATGCTCACCCGACCCACCGCGTCAGCGCGGCCCTCGGCCTGGAGCCCATCGGCCAGCTTGCGGTCCCAGTAGCGCAGGTGCTGGGCGAACCAGTCGCTCAGCAAGAAGTGCAGGCGGAGCTGGGAGGCTCGAGTGGAGCCGTCCTTTCGAACCTGGACGCGCAGCTGCTCGAGCTCGGCCCGGAAGCGACGGTGCTGAGCCTGGTGCTGCTCGAGGCCGGGGAGCATGACCGCACGCATGGCCGCCTCTTCGGCCGCGAAGTGCTCGCGCACGTAGCCAGCCAAGAAGCGCAGGCCGTGACGGAAGGCCCGGGCCTCGTCAGCCGCACTGTCCGGAGACAAGATGCGATCGCCCCAGGCGTACAGATCGCGGTGCTGCCGATCGATCTCGGCGTTTCCCGTGAGCAGGTCGTCGGTCAGCTCGAGGCGCAACACATGGGCTCCAGACCAGGCGGTCCCTGACAACATAGCCGAACCACGATTGTCGGCGACGCTGAAGGATCCCCACGCTGGGCACACCCAGCCCTCGAGCGCCCACCCTGCGGGCTGCGAGGAGCGACCATGAGACGGATGATCCTGAGCGCTGCGCTGGCCCTGCCGAGCCTGGCTGCGGCCGAGGACGGACCTGGCAGCTGGGCGGTGGGCCTGGGCACCCGGGACTCCGTGACCGAGCCGGGCCACGCGGAGGGCGTCCGGGCCATCGCCCGCCACGCCTGGGCGAGCTGGGCCGTGGAGCTGGCCCTCTACGCCACCCCGAACAGCAACCGGACCTGGCGCCACGACGACCCCCTGGACGCCGACCCCTACATCGAGAACTACATCGATCTGGACAAGCTGAGCGGCGCTCTGCTGCTGGACTGGGGCGCAGGCTGGGACCCCGCAGGGTCACGCCTGCAGCTGCGACCCCACGCCTTGGCCGGCGTCGAAGCCCGGCGCACCGTGCGGCGCTACCCCTACTCCCTGCTCTGCACGGACCTGCCCCTGAGCACCATCGCCATCGAGCCCTCGCCGGAGTGGGCCTTCGGGCCCGACCTGGGGGTGGGGCTGACCCTGCACGCCGGCCCCAGGGTGGGCCTGCGCCTGACCGCCATGGACCGGATGCGCGTGAGCGTCCAGCAGCGCTGGCTGTCCAGCGACGTCATCGGCAACCCCTACCTGCAGACCCTGCACGACCTGACGGCCAGCGCAGACCTGATCGTGAGCTTCTGAGTCGGCTACGGTGGAGATGATGCGCGCTGTGAACCTCACTCTGCTGCTGCTGGCCCTGCTGTGGGCAGCCCCAGCCCAGGCCCTGGACTGGTGGGTGGAGGACCAAGCGCAAGCCCAGGCCCTCGAAGATGCGCTGGCGCAGCTGTGGCCCGAACACAGGGTGGTGGTCCGGCAGGGCGCGCCGCCGGTAGAGGGCGACGCGGTGTGGGTGGAGTCGGGCACCCTGGTGCTGCGGCACGATGGCGGCACCAGGCGGGCAGAGCAGCTAGGCGAGCTCAGCACCAGGGTGGTGCTGGTGCGCTCGTGGATGGAGGCGGGGTTGGTTCTGCCGCCGCCACCCCCACCCCCGCACCCAAGGGAGGCCCACAGCTCATGGGCTCCCCACGCCCTGCACGCAGCTCACCTGCTGCCAGGGGCGGGGGCCGGCCAGGGCGCCGAGCTGGCGGTGAGTGCCGTCGGCACGGGTACCTTGGACACCGACCCCCTGGAGGGCGCCGCCCGAGGCTACGCGCCCGTGGTCTCGGCGGCCGCGGGCTTCTGGCGGCTGCGGACCAACGCCACCGTGTGGAACCTGTGGGAGCCAGCGCGCACCCACCGTCCCATGGGGGTCGCGGGCGTGTCCGTGCTGGTCGTGGAACGGGATCGCTGGCGCATGGCGCCCTGGGTGGGGGCCGCGGGGGGCTGGAAGCGCGAGAACGGCACCGTCACCAGCGACCCTGGCCAGCCCAGCTCCGCCTTCTCGGCGGCGGCGAGTCAAGGCCTTGGTGGTGTCGTGGGCACCGGCGTAGCCCTGGAGGTCAGCGGCGACCGCTTCGCCTGGGACCTCTCCCTGCCCATCGCTGGCTGGATGGTCTGGCAGACGGACCCCGATCCTCGCCTCACGAGCCTCTCAGGCCCGGCCTGGAAGCCAGCCCTGCTCCTCCCCTACCCGGAGGCCGGCATCTCCTGGCGCCTCACCGATGCCGACACCATGCGCTTCGGCCTGCTGGCCTCGGTGCCCAGCATTCGCTGGCGCCATGACCAGGACCACGCCTTCTTCGAGATCAGCGCCGCCACCAGCATCGGCCTGGGCCAACTGGGCGACGGAGACCTGCTGCTGGGCGGGGCCGTGCAGGGCCGGGTGGGGGTGCAGCTGTGACCGACCGTGACCTGATCGCGGGCCTGCGCGCGGGGGAACTCTGGGCGGTCGACCGCCTGTACCGGGACAACGCTCCACGGGTGCTGGGCTGGTGCATCCGGCTGGGCGGCCCGAGCCTGGACCCCGAAGATCTGGCCCAGCAGGTCTTCGAGACCGCCATCACCTCCTGCGGCCGCTTCCGGGGCGACTCGTCATTGTCCACCTGGCTGTTCGGCATCACCCGCAACAGCATCCGCAACGCCCGCCGCCGGGCCGCCCTGCGCCGCTTCGTGGGCATGGACGCCATCCCCGAGCCCCGGGACCGCGGCCCGGACACCGAGGGCCGCGCGGTGCAGAACGAGCGCCGCCGGGCCGTGCAGGCCGCCCTCGAAGATCTGAAGACCGCTCAGCGCGAGGTGCTGGTGCTCGCGGATCTCGAAGGCCGCACCGCCCCCGAGGTGGCCGCCATGCTGGGCATCCCAGCGGGCACCGTCTACTCCCGCCTGCACCACGCGCGCCGGGCCTTCGCCACCGCGCTCGAGGCCCGCGGTCTGCCAGCCGGAGAGGAGCCCGAGGAGGGCACCGTCATCCCCCTGCGGAGGGCACCGTGAGCCGCTGGCCCCCCCACCTGACCGACGCCCTCGAGCCCCGGCCCGAGGAGCTCGCGGGCCTCATGCCCCCCGCGGCGCCCCGCTGGTGCGCCGACGCCACATCTCCCAGCGATGCCGAGCTGGGCCGCCTGCTGGCCCACGCCAGCCGACTCCCCGCCCGCAGGCGCCGACCCAACCGCGCCCTGGCCTGGGGCCTGGCCGCGGCCGTGACACTGCTGGCCGTGCTGCACCTGATCCCGCTCCCCAGCGACCCCGAGCCCTCCGCCCTGGTAGACGACAGCGCGCTGCACTTCGGACCCTCCATCACCGTCCGCGGCGACGGCGAGATCCAGGTCATCCGCACGGACGCCGACGGCACCGAGCTGGCCCTGCTGGCAGGCCGCGCCACCTTCGAGGTGGACCCCACAGGCGAACAACGACACCTCGAGGTGCGCGCGGGCGATGTGCGGGTGGAGGTCACCGGCACCCGCTTCACCGTGGCCCTCGAGGGGGACCGAGTGAGCGTGGAGGTGCTGCGGGGGTCGGTGCAGATCCACCGCCCTGGCGACAGCCTGGGCCTGCACGCCGGTGAGCGCTGGAGTGGCCTGGCGCAGCCCACCGAGCAGGCCGCCGCGACGCCCACAGGACCCGAGGTCCGGGAACCGGACGCCGGGGCTCGAGCCCCGCGCACCGCACCCCGAGCCCCGACCACCGAAGGCCCCCCACCGCGCGCCGAGACCCCTGCACCGAGCACCGAGCAGCCGGCCCCTGCCGAGATCGGCTCGGCCGCACCCACCGCCCTCAGTGGCCGCACGGCCGCCGAAGCCTGGGCCGCCCTGCTGGCCAAGCGGGCGGCAGGGGCCGAGCCCGAGGCGCAGCTGGCGGCCCTGGATCGTTTCCTGGCAGAACACCAGGACCCCGTGCTGGAGACGGAGGCCAGCGCCCTGCGCCTTGGCCTGCTGGCCCAACAGCTGCCCGGCGAAGAGGTCCTGCCGGAGCTGGACACCTGGCTGGCGGGGCACCCCGATCATGCCCGCAGCCTCGAGCTCGAGCTGCTGCGCGCCACGGTGGCCCGTGAGCAGCTGGGGGACTGTGGCCTGGCTCTGTCCTCGTACACGCGGGTGGCTCGGGAAGCCACGGGTACCCTGCAAGCCACCGCTCAGGCCTGGGCCGACTACTGTCGCGAGCGAAGCTCCCGCTAGCTCGTCCGCCGGGTGCTCCACCCCAGCGAAGCAACCCGGGGACGACCCAAGGTCGCGGGCCACTTGGTTCGTCTGGACCGGCGCTCCCCAGCACCGCCGGTTCGGCGTCGCTCGAGCCGATGGAGCCCAAGAGTCGAGCCGCCTCCCCCTTTGACGATAGGATTGCCCCAGCGCCGCCACCGGAGCCCCCATCGCCCCCACTCGCCACACCCTGCGCCACCTCTCGCTGCTCGGCATCCTGGGCGTGCTGGCCTGCGCCCCACCCGAGCACGGCTCCACAGACGGCGCCCCAGACGCCGCGGTCCAGCAAGAGAACGACGCCGAGGACGCCACACCGCGGACCCCCCAGAGCGACCCGCGCCTCTCCACGCGCAAGCCCCTGGTACCCGGACCCCGCCCCATCGCCACAGGCGGGCGGGCCGTGGACCAGCTGACCTGGGCGGGCGGCCGCTTGGTGGGCGCGGACAGCCAGGGGGACAGCTCGGTGCTGCTGGTATGGGACGACCCGGAGCAGGTGCCGCGGGAGCTGACCCGCATCCCCGGCCGAGTGCAGGGCCTGGCCGCCGCCCCCGACGGCCGCCGGGTGGCCATCGAGGCCGCCTACCCCAGCGACCCCGCGGTCTGGTCCCTGGACGACCCCGCCTCGTTGGTGGTGCTCGATCTGGACAGCGGGCGCGTGCGCACCCTGGTGGGCGCCACCCGGGGCGCCGGGCTTCGCGGGGCCCGCTGGTCCCCGGACAGCACCCAGCTGGCCATCCTCGGCCTCGAGGAGACCCAGGACGAGTCTCGGCGCGCCGTGGTGCGGATCCTGGACGCCAACGCGGGCACCACGGTGGCCAAGACCGACCCGGCCCTCCGCCTCGAGCCCCAGCGCTGGTCCCGCGACGGTCTGCTGCTCCGGCGCCTGGACCCCATGGGTGGCGCCGGCGGCCCACCCTACCGCTGGCGTCCGGGCAAGGGCGAACCCCAGCCCACCGACCCGGTCCGCTGGCCCAGTCCCGACGGGCGCTTCTGGGTGGAGGCGACCCCCGCTGGCCTGCTGGTGCGCCAGGGGAAGGGCCGGTCGCGGGCCTTCGAGCCGGGCAGCCCCCAGGACGCCGAAGCCCTCGAGGCCTGGGCCCGTAGCGCCCAGCCCGCCTGGTGCGGCACCCACCACCTCGCCATCCAGGTGGCCGACGAGGTGCTGGCCCTCGACCTGTCCACCATGAGCTGGCGCCCCCTGGCCCCGGTGGGCGCTGGCCTGCCCCGGGCCGACCGCAGCGGCCACCGCTTGATCCTCCAGGCCGGGGCCGACCCCTGGTGGGGCTGGGCGCCCTGATCATGGCACGCCCCACCCTCGGCCGCCGCCCGTCACGGGACACCTGGTTCGCAGGGGTCGCGCTGGCGCTGCTCGCCGTGGTGCTGGCCAGCGCCATGGGCTTCGAGCTCGCCAGCTTCGACGGCTTCCAGGCGGGCTTCCACGCCGTGCCCCTGGACGACTCCTGGATCCACTATGTCTACGCCGAGTCCCTGGGGTCCCACCTGCGCCTGGACTACAACCCCGGCCAAGCCGAGGCGGGCTTCACCTCCCTGACCTGGGTGATCGCCCTGGCGCCCCTGCTGCGGCTGGGCGTCGAGGCCTGCCTGGCCTCCAAGCTGCTGGGGATGGCCGCCCTGCTGGGCCTGGCCATGGCGCTGTTCCTGTGGCTGCGGGAGCACGCCCACCCGGCCCTGGCCGCCGCCGTGGCCCTGCTGGCGGCGGCCGAGCCCGTCTTCGGCTTCTCGGCGCTGTCGGGCATGGAGGTCATGCCCTACGCCCTGGCCATGGTGGTCACCGTGATCCTGCTGCTGCGCAGCCGCTGGGGCTGGGCCGCGGCGGGGCTGGCCTTGACCATCGTCACCCGCCCGGACGGGGCGATCCTGGTGGCCTTCGTCTGGGCCCTGGCCCTCGGCCACGCCCTGGTCCCCCGGCTCTTCGCGGGCAAGCCGCCGACCTGGCGCGGGCTGCTTCTGCTCGTGCTGCTCCCGGCTGGCGCCGCCGGGGCCTGGGCTCTGTACTGCCACGGCGCCACCGGCCGCTGGCTGCCCAACGCCTACTTCCTGCGCACCCACGAGCTGGACCAGGTCTGGAGCCCCGACAAGGTGTTGATGCTGGTGCGGCAGACCATGGACACCTTCCTGCCCATCGCCGCCCCGTGGAAGGGGGCCTGGCTGGCGGCCGGGGCCGCCTACGGCCTGATCCGCTGGCGAGGCTGGGGGCTGCTCCTGCTGGTCTTCCCCGCCTGCTTCGGCCTGGCCCTGGGCCTGGGCGCGGTGGACGTGCTCAACGGAACCTTCCAGGGCAACCGCTACCTGGTGCCCATCTACCCCTTCGTGCTCGGGCTGCAGGCCCTGGGCATCGCCGGCCTGGTGAAGCTCACCCGGACGCTGCTGCACCTCGACACCCGCACCTGGCGCTGGCTCGAGCCCGCGCTGGGCCTGGGCCTGCTGCTGCCCCTGCTGCTGCCTCCCGCCCAGCTCGCCTCCCGCCGCCAGGCCACCCAGCAGGCCTTCGCCCAGGCCTGCAAGAACATCGAGGAGATGCAGGTGGCCCTGGGCCACTGGGTGCGCACCGAGACCGCCCCCGACGCCGTGATCGCCACCCACGACGCGGGCGCCATCCGCTACCTGGGCCGGCGCGAGACCATCGACGTGGTGGGGCTGAACACCACCACCCCAGGCCTGGCCTATGCCGACCCTGCGGTGCTCGAGCGGCATGCCGACTGGCTGATCACCTTCGACGGCCGCACCCCCCAGCTGGCCTGGGCCTACCGCGACAGGGTGGAGCAGCGGGTGGTGCTGCCCGACAACCTGGTCTGCGCCGAGGACACCATGGTGGTCTACCGGCTCGGTCGTTCCGGCACACCCTGAGGGAACCCGCTGCGAGCGCCACGTCGACGGAGTATGCTCCCCGCCATGCGTCCCAAGCTCCCATGCCTGCTCATGGCCCTGGTCCTGCCGGCCTGCACCCCCAAGCCGGAAAAGACACCATTCGAGGCCAGGAACCTGCTGATCATCTCGGTGGACACCTACCGCCGGGACTACCTGGCCCGCTACGGAAGCGACCGCGGGCTCACCCCCTTCATGGACGAACTGGCCGCCCGCAGCCTGGCGCTGGATCGCCACAGCAGCTGCTCCGACTGGACCCTCCCGGGCGTGCTCTGCGCCGCCAACGGCCGCGACACCCTGGACCTTGGCTACGTGGCCAAGCTGCCCAGCACCTACCGGGAGCTGGTGCCAGAGCGCCCCAGCCTGGCCTCGTGGATGCGGGATCAGGGCTTCTACACCCAGCTGATCACCTCCAACGGCTGGCTGGACGGCGACTGGCACCACGACTCCGGCTGGAGCTACGTCGAGCACCCGCGCTCCGACGGCGCCAGGACCCTGTGGGACTACTCCCTCACCAAGCTCGAAGAGGCCAAGCTCTCCGACGAGACGATGGAGGACGGCTGGTTCATCCAGCTCCACCTCAAAGAAGCTCACAGCCCATACACGCCCCCCGACGCCTACCTCGACGGCTTGGCTGCACTGGGCGAGATCGACTACGACCTGACCACCAGCATCGGCCACGACGACGCCCGCTTCGGCCTGCAGGGGATGGAACCCGAGGAACGCGAGCTGGTCATGGACCACCTCGAGCTGCGCTACGACGGCGAGATGGCCTACGAGGACGACCTGATCGCTGAGATCTGGGCCGACGCCAACAGCCGCGGCCTGCTCGAGAACACACTGGTGGTGGTGTGGACCGACCACGGCGAGCAGCAGTACGAGCGGGAGCACTGGGGCCATGCCTACGAGCTGTACCAGGAAGAGGTCGGGGCCCTGGCCCTGTTCTGGCACCGGGACATCCAGCCGCGAAGCTGGATCGAGCCCACCAGCCACATCGACATCGCGCCCACCATCCTGCAGTGGTTCGACCTCCCGATCCCCAGCGAGGTCACCGGCTACCCTGCGGGCGAGGCCCCCTTCGATCGGCCCATCTATCAGGACACGGTGGGCCGGGTGGGGCCCCTCATCCGGGTCAACCGCGGCGACCTGAGCATGCACTACGACTACCAGGCCGGCTCACTGGAGGTCTACGACACCGCCGCGGACCCCAGCCAGAGCACCGACCTGTACGACCCCTTCGATCCCGACCACACCTCCCTGTGGGAGCTCACTGACGCCTACGCGGATGAGCTCGAGCCCCTGGTGCAAGAGTACCAGCGCGGGGAGGCGGCGCGCTGACGCCGGGCAACCTCAGAGCATGCCCTCGATGGCCGCGAGCAGCGACTGACAGCGCATGAGCTCGAGCTCGTCGTCCTGCTCCTGGCAGGCGGAGCGCAGCAGGGGGACCGCCTCGGCGTAGCGCTCGACGTTGGCCAGCAAGACCGCGATGTTCATGCGGGCGACGGGATCCACGGGGCCGCGGACGAGCACCGCGAGGGCCGGCTCCAGGGCGTCGCGCCGGGCGTAGATGTCCACCTCGAGGGAGCGAAAGGCCAGCCCGAGCGCCGGGTTGTCCGCGGGGGGCTCGGCCGCGGTCACCAGCGCCAGTGTCCCCTCCTCGTCGTCGGTCAGCTGCAGCAGCAGGCTGGCGTGGTTGAAGCGCGCGGACGGCTCCAGGGCCGCGGGTCCGCCCGCCGGCTCGATCAAGGCGTCGGCGGCGGTGAGATCCCTCGCCGCGGCCGCACAGGCGTGGGCCAGCCGCGCCAGCCGGGCCTGCACGGCGGGGTCGGCGAAGGCGGGCGCCTCGCGCGCGCGGGCCAGGCAGCCGGCGTAGTCTCCGGCGTTGTTCAGCTCCGCGACGCTGTTGTACAGCGCGCTCCACTCGCCCGCCGCCGACAGGGCCTGGGCGAGCTCAGGGGTGCGCGCCAGGGGGTGGTTGGTCCCCAGAAAGTCAGCGGTGTCCAGCAACAGGGAGCTGTCGGGCCAGCGCTGCAGGCCGACCACCGCAGCAGCGGCCGCGTCGCCGTAGCGACCCTCGGCGATCAGCAGCCGCAGCTCGGCAGCGGCGAGCTCAGCCGAGGCGCCCAGCTTGGCCTGGACCCGCTCGAGGGTGACCCGGGCCTCTGTGACGCTGGCCAGATCGAGCTGGAGCACCACCAGCTCGGATGCACCCTCGCGCACCTGCCGCAGGTAGCTCTGCTCGCCCGACGCCGTCAGGATCCCCGCCACCCCGCCTCGCCGATCCACGCGGATCCAGGTGTCGCCCTCGAAGGCGGTCTCGAGGGCGGCCATGGCCTGCTCGGGCCGCCCCAGGCGCAGCTCACACAGGCCCAGCAGCACCACCACCTCGCCCGCATGTGGATCGGCCTGAACAGCCTGCCTGAGCAAGCTGGCGGCACCCTGGTAGTCCTCCGCCTGCATCAGCCGACGGGCGGTGAGCACGGCGGACATCACGGGGTCCACGTCCTCGCTCAGCACCGCAGCAGCCTCTTCGTAGCGACCCTCGGCGGTGAGGATGCGAGACTCGAGGGCCGCCAACGCGTCGGGCTGGTCCGCCAGTCGACACAGGACCAGCTGCTGGCGCGCCTGCTCGATGTGGCCCTCTTCGAGCTCCACCTTGCCCAGCTCACAGGCCAGGACCTTGGGGTCGTGGTGTGCGCTGGCCTGCTGTAGCGCCGCCCGAGCCCGGGCGGTGTCGCCGGTGCGCATCAGCCCCTGGGCCAGCAGGCGCAGGCTGTCGATGTTCTCGGGATCTGCCAACAGCAGCGACTCCGCGATGGCGATGGACTGCTCGAAGCGCTCGATGGCGAAGGCCGCCTCGGCCAGGGTCCGGGCCAGCGGGAGCTGATCGGGGAAGCGCTCCATCAGCTCCGACGCCAGGGCGTAGGCCTCGGGCGCCCGATCCTGGTACAGCAGCGCGGCGGCCAGGGCGCCGCTGCACATGCCGCAGCCCGAGTCGCGGCGCAGGGCTTTGCGCAGGTGCTTCTCGGCCGCGACGGGATCGCCCTGCATCAGGGCCTCGGCCCCGAGGTTGTACGCGCTCACAGCCCCATCCTCCGCAGGCTCCCAGTGTTCACCACCCGCCAGCGCTGCGGCGATGGCGAGCAGGGGCAAGATGGGCATGGAGCTCTCCGTGGAGGGAGTGACCAGTCTATCGCAGCCATGCAGGGTCATCGGTCCCTGACACGACTCTTGGGTGAGACGCTCATCCGCGACGGGTACCGAAGCGCCGACTACCTCCGCCGCGAGCCCCTGCTGGCGGGGCGGCCCGAGCACCCCCGGCTGCCGCAGGCCACCGCCCGCGCGGACGACTTGTGGGTACGGTGCCCAAGGGTGCCAACCTGGCCGACCGCCTGCGCCTGCTCCAGGCCCGCCGCCAGCTGGGCCGACCTGATCTGGTTCGAGCTGGAGCGGGCCTGACGCCGCCAGTCGGATCTAACCCCGTCGACGATTCTTCCTCTTCTTGGCCTTCTTGTTTCGCTTTTTGCCCGCATCGTCGTCCTGCTCCGGCACCAGCAGGAACTCCTGGATGAAGCGCTCCAGCTCGGGCGCGTGCTCCAGTCGCCAGTCCAGGAAGCCGGGCAGCAGCGCCTCGTTCAGGTGCAGCGCGTAGATGGAGGCGTCCAGCAGATCGACCTGCTCCGCGCGGGCATGCAGCTGCAGGATCTGCAGGAACGGGCTGTCGAAGCGATCCTCGAGGGGGTCGCCCTCCATGGCGGCGACCGCGATCAGCACCCGCTGACGCTCCAGCTCGATGGGCGAGATGTCTGGCTGCTTCAGCCGGAAGGCCATGGCACCCATGCGGTACATGTTCAGGGCGGAGGCGACCAGCTCGGCCTCGGGGCCCTTGCCCTGAGGCACCTCCATCAGCATGACGCCCTCGGGCATCTCGATGTCCACCTGCGACCAGTCCAGCTCGACCCGGCGCAGCGTGAGACCCTCCATGCTGGCGAGCTGGCCGATGGAGGCCCAGCCCATGCCGTAGGTCGGGTTGCACGCCACGGAGCGCAGGACGCTCTCCCAAGCGCCGGCGGTGTCACCCAGCTTGTACCGCACGTCACCCAGGAAGCGGTGGGCAGTCCAGAAGCAGGCGTCGACCTCGATGGCCTGCCGATACCCCTGCTCAGCGCCCTGGAGATCGCCGCGCGCGAAGCGCGCATCCCCAAGGTAGGTCCAGTACACCGGCTCAGTGGGGCAGGCCTGGATCGCCTCGAGGTAGGCCGCCTCGGCCTCGTCCCAGCGCGCCGCGCTGAAGGCCGCCTCCGCCGCCTCGAAGGCCCGCTCGGCCTCGGGCGGGCAGCCGACCTCGTTGACGACCACCGGGGCCTCCACCAGCCCCAGGTCCTGCAGCAGGGTGTTCAAGGCGGCGGCGGGCAAGGGGCTGTCCGGGTCCAGCTCGTTCGCCCGCTGGTAGTCGTCCACCGCGGCCTGGTAGAGCGCAGCCTGCCGCTCGGGATCGAGCTCGCCGTTGGCGTAGCCCAGCGCCAGGCGCGCATGGAGCATCAAGGCGGGGATGTCGTCGGGGTCGGCCGCGAGCACGCCCTCCACGATCTGCATCGCCTGGTCGCGCAGCCCCTGCCGCTCGGCGGCCTCGGCCAGGTCCAGGGCCGATCCGGCGGCCACCGCCTGCGCCAGGTCGGCCTGAGTGATGGCGCCGGGGGCCTGGGCCAAGGCGGCCTGCGGCAGCGCGAACGCCGCCGCGGTCGAGATGGTGAACGCGAGCCTACCCATCGTCTCCTCCCTCGGTATCGCACCACGATGAGGGTACACCGGCAGAGCGACGCAGGACAACAGGACTCTCCCGGCTTCGCAGGGATGGGACCAGCCCGGTCGGCGACCCGGTAGGCGACCCGAGGACGCCTCCTACTCGGTGGTGATCTGCTCGATCACCACGAAGCCGCCCTCGGTGGCCTCCTCCAGGCTGGCGTAGGCCTGGATGGCCTCGTCCCGGGTGGTGGGAGGGCGGATGCCGGGCTTGACCATCATGCAGCGGTCCCGACCGCTGCGCTTGGCATGGTAGAGGCCCAGATCGGCCACGGTCACCAGCTGCTCGAGGTCCAGCCCCAGCTCGCCCGCCGGGTAGAAGGGGCAGCCCACCAGGCCCACCGAGCAGGTGGCGCGCACGGTCCCACCGCCGGGGAGCACGAACTCCCGCGCGGCCACCCTGCGCCGGAAGCGCTCACCGAAGGCGGACAGGCCCTGCTCGTCGGCACCCAGCAGCACCACCAGGAACTCCTCGCCACCCCAGCGCACCACCACGTCCTGGCCCCGCGCGGTGTCCTCGAGCAGCTGGCTGAACTGCTCGAGCACCGCGTCGCCCGCGTCGTGGCCGTAGCTGTCGTTGACCGCCTTGAAGTGATCGATGTCGATGATGGCCAGCCCCACGTGGTCGGCGATGGTGGGCTTGCGGGCGTCGGCGCCCACGGGCCGGGGGTTGGCGGCCTGGCGGGAGATGGCGTTGACCATGGGACGGATGGTCTCGGTCAGGAAGCGGCGGTTGCGCAGGTGGGTCAGGCTGTCGCGCAGGGACAGCTCCTTGCGCTCCTCGGCGAGCTTGTGCAGCTCGGCCGTGCGCTCGGCCACCTTGGCCTCGAGGTCCCGCTGGCGCAGGCGATGCTGCTGCTCCTGCACCCAGAGCACGCCCACGATCAGCAGCACCAAGCCCGCGATCACCAGCACCATGAACCAGGTGGTCTCGTAGAAATAGGGCAACACCACGAAGGAGACCGACGCCCCTTCCTCGTTCCAGGCGCCGTAGCCGTTCGAGGCGATGACCTGGAAGGTGTAGGTGCCCGGATCCAGGTAGGTGAAGGTGGCCTCGCGACGGGTCTCGGGCCGGCTCCAGACGTCCTGGTTCAGCCGGTGGCGGTAGGTGACCTTCTCGGGGGCGATGAAGTAGGGGGCCGTGAACAGGAAGTCCAGCCGGACGGCGCCCGGCTGCACCACGATCTCCTGGTGGTAGTCCACCTCGTCGTTGTCCACGACCACGCCCCGCAGGGTCACCGGCGGGATGGGCTTGGGCCGCAGGGCCTCGGCGGGGTTCACCACCGCGACGCCCCGGGTGGTGGGGAACCACAGGCGACCGTCCTGAGTGCGAGTGCCCGCCGCGATGAAGCCGCCGTTGCACTCGGAGCTGGCCATGCCGTCGGCGGTGCCGAAGACCTGGCTGGTGACCTCGCGCCGCTGACCGCGCAGGTAGGCGTCGATGTCGCTCTTCTCGACCCGGAACACGCCCCGGTTGCTGCTGCACCACAGGTTGCCCGCGTCGTCCTCGAGCACCTTCCAGACACGCTCGTCCCACAGCCCATCCTGGCCGGTCAGCACCCGCAGCTCGCCCTCGCTCAGGCGCAGCAGGCCGCCCTCGGTGCCGAACCACAGGGTCCCGTCGGCGCTCTCATGCACGGTGAGCAGCTGCAGCTGGTTGGGGGTGAAGCCCTGAGGCAGCTCGAGCGGCTCGAAGCCCAGGCCGGTCCAGCGCTGCAGCCCACCGCCGTCGAAGCCCACCCAGAGCTGACCTGTGCGGTCCAGGTGAAGCAGGCGCACGGTCATGATGGCCAGCTCGGGGTCTACGTCCACGAGCTCGAAGTGGTCGTCAACCAGGCGGCACAGACCCTTCTGGGTGCCCACCCAGGTGGTTCCATCCGCGTCCTCGGCCACCGCGTAGACGTAGTTGGCGGGCAGGCCGTCGCCGGTGGTCCAGCGCGTCCACACCCCCTCGGAGAAGCGGTACAGTCCCATGCCGAAGGTGCCCACCCACAGCGCATCCTGGGGGTCCTGGTACAGGCCGGTGACCGCGATCTGGTCGACCTGCTCCTGGCCGGCGAAGGGCACCACCTGCTCGCCGTGCATGCGGAACAGGCCCTGCATGGTCCCGATCCAGACGTAGCCCAGCCGATCCTCGAGCACGCTCAGGACCACCTCGGTGGACAGCCCGTCCCGTCCTCCGTAGGTCACGAAGGCCGCCTCTCGCAGGCCGTTCAAGCCGCCGGCGTAGGTGCCGATCCACAGGTTGCCCTCGCGGTCTTCGAGCAGCGAGGTCACATGGGGGAAGCTCAGCCCCTCGGAGGTTCCGTACACCTCGGGGCCGCCGGGGCCCAGGCGGTTCAGGCCGTTGCGGCGGGTGCCGATCCACAGGTTGCCGTCGCGATCCTCGAGCAGGTCGGTGACCTCCACGCAGGACAGGCCCTCCTGGGTCGTGGTGCGGGTGTAGTAGTCGCCCTGGATGTGCAGCAGGCCGTGGCCCTCGGTGCCGATCCAGAGGCTGCCGTCCCCCGCCTGGAGGAAGGCGCGGGCGTGGGTGACCTCGAGCCCTTCGGGCAGTGGAGGCGCCTGGCAGGCACCGTCGGCGAACACGCACACGCCGCCGTTGCGGCTGGCGACCCACAGCCTGCCCAGCCTGTCCTGGAACAGGGCGATGATCACGTTGTCGCCCAGGGACTCCCGCAGATCCCAGGTCTCGATGCGGCCATCGACCATGCGGTCCAGGCCCTCGTCGGTGCCGATCCAGAGGTTGCCGTCGCGGTCCTCGAGCAGCTCGCGCACCACGTCCGAGGACAGGCCGTCGGCGGTGGTCCAGGCCCGGAACTCGTCGTGCAGGTAGCGCACCACGCCGCCGCCGAGGGTGGAGAACCACAGCCCGCCGTCCCGGGTCTCGATCAGCGCCTGGACGTTGTTGTTGCCGATGACGGGGGTGCTCTTGGAGTCGAAGGCGTGGAACTCCTGCCCGTCGAAGCGCACCAGGCCGTCCTGGGTGCCCAGCCAGAGGTAGCCGTCGCGGGTCTGCAGCAGCTGCTGAACGGAGGTGGACGGCAGGCCGTTGTCCCGGTCCCAGTGCGAGTGCGCGTAGCGGTGGATGGGCTTGTGGGGGTCCAGGGCGAAGGCCTGGGCGGGCCCCAGCAGGGCCAGCACCAGCACCAGCGCGAGCCACACCACAGGATGGGTTCCTGGGCGGCCGCGGGAGGAGCAGAGGTGGTGCAGCGTGAGCATGGGCGGCTGTCGGGGCGGGGGCTGGTCCCCCTTCGGTCGGAAGGGGGCGCGGCCTGAGGGTGATTCACACGCGGGATCATCCCATCCTCCACAGTGTAGGTCCACCCTCGCGCCCGGCGGGCCGCTGCAGGCCACCGCGATAGGCTCCGGAGGAGGCCCACACAGCGAGCTAGCATGACCCGGACGACCTGGATCCAGCTGATCTTCGCCACGGCCGTGGCCGTGGTGGGCACGGTGCTGGGTTGGCGCGCGCTGTGGTTCCTCACCGACGACGCCTTCATCGCCTTCCGCTACGTGAGCAACGGGCAGCTGGGCCACGGCTACACCTGGAACCCGCCGCCCTTCCTGCCGGTCGAGGGCTACACCAGCTTCCTGTGGGTCTGGCTGCTGGATGGTCTGTGGAGCCTCACCGGGGTCGAGCCACCCCGCAGCGCCAACCTCCTGGCCCTGATCTGCACCCTGGGCAGCGTGCTGATCTGCGCGACGGCCGTGCAGCGCCTGTGGCTCGCCGGTCGGCGCGCGGCCCCCCTGGGCCTGGTGGCGGGGCTGACCCTGGCGCTGCTGGCGTCGAACACCAGCTTCCTCACCTGGGCCTCCTCGGGGCTCGAGACCGCCCTGTTCGATCTGCTGCTGCTGGGCTGGGTCCTGGGGCTGGCGGCCCTGGCCTCCCGGCGAGCCTGGCTGCCGGGGGTGGCCTTGCTGGCGGCGCTGCTGGAGCTGTGCCGCCCCGACGGGCTGCTCTTTGCCGGCGCCACCCTGCTGCTGCCCCCGCTGCTGTGGTGGACCGGCCGCCGGGGCCTGCGCACCGTGCTGCGCGACCTGGTGGGCATGCTGCCCCTGCTGATCATCCCCGCCCACCTGCTGTGGCGCCACGGCGCCTACGGCGAGTGGCTGCCCAACACCTACTACGCCAAGGTGGTCGAACCCTGGCCCGCCGCGGGCTGGCGCTACCTGCTCTCCTTCGTCCTCGAGTACGCCCTGTGGCTCTGGGTCCCGCTGCTGCTGGCGGTGCCCCTGCGCAGGCTGTGGGCGCCTGGTTCGGCCCGTGACACCGGCGGCGGGCGGCGCAGCGGTGCCTGGCTGATGGCGCTGGCCCTGGGCGCCGTGGCCGCCCACGTCGGGTACTACGCGCTGGTGGTGGGAGGCGATCACTTCGAGTACCGGGTCCTGGCCCACACGGTGCCCCTGCTGGCTCTGGCCTTCGCCTGGGCGGTCGTGCGGCTGGAGCTGCGCGCGCTCCCCACCCTGCTGGTGGGCACGGGCCTGCTGGCGGCCACCAACCTGCTGCCCTGGAGCCTGTGGTGGCACAGCCGAGACGCCACCACCCGGGGCCAGACCCACATGCTGGTGGTGCCGCTGGCCACGCGACTGCCCGGCCCCATCGCCAGCTACGCACGCGGCTGGGACGGCCTCCAGCGCTGGCTGGTGGACCACTACGTCTGCATCCGCCGGCAGGAGCACATGGTGTTCCAGCAGTTCCAGGCCACCACCCTGCCCAGCCGGGAGCAGGGCGCCCTGGCGTTTTCAGGCGTGGACAACCCCGTGATCAGCTCGCCCACCGTGGGCATGCTGGGCTGGGTCTACCCACACGCCGCCATCATCGACATCCTGGGCTTGAACGACTGGGTGGTGGCCCGCACCCCCATGACCCACGACCGCGGACGGGTGATGGCGCACGATCGTGAGCCTCCTCCCGGCTACATGGGCGAGTTCTCCCCCGTGCTCTACACCCGCGAGGGCAAGCTGCACTTCAGCGAACGCAGCGCACCCCTGACCGACGAGCAGATCATGGACATCGAGGCACGCTGGCGCGCCCAGGTGCGGCCGTGAGGGCCGTGCCAGCGGGGCTGATCCTGCTGGGGGCCTGCCGTGGAGCGCCCTCCCAGGAGCCGGTCCAGCCTACGGAGCCGACGCCAACAGCTGCGGCGACTCCCCCCCACCAGCGCCTGGCCGGCGCCGCGGAGCTGGCGCAGATCATCGGCCAGCGCGGCCCCCGCATCCTGGGGGTGGGCGAGCTGCATCAGGTCGTGGACGGGCCCCAGGGACCGGCGGCCATCGACTGGTTCACCGAGCAGCTACTGCCCGTGCTGGCCCCCAGCGCCACGGACCTGGTCATCGAGACCTGGGTGTTCGAGGGCGGCTGCGGCGAGCAGGAGCAGGTGGTGGTCGAGGTGCTGCCCGAGGCGACCAACCGCCCCCCCGAGACCGAAGACGCCATCGTGCGCCTTGCCCGGGTGGCCCGGGAGCTGGGGGTCACGCCCCACGCCCTCGAGCTCTCCTGCGACGACTACGAGGCCGTGGTGGGTCCCGACGGCGGGATCGTCTACGAGCAGCTGCTGGCCGTGATGACTCGCGAGCTGGGGGCCCTGGCTCGGCAGGGACTCGCCACCCCCGACGCCCGGGTGATCCTCTACGGCGGCGCGGTCCACAACGACCTGCACCCCCGCCCCGCCCTGGCGGCCTACAGCTACGCCACCGCCCTGGCTGCGCTGGAGGGGGGCCAGGCCTACATGGAGCTGGACCTCTACCCCCCGGGCATGGCTGCCCAGCAGGCCGGCTTCGCCGACGAGGCGTGGTTCCCGCTCATCGACGCGACCGGGCCCGACCACCTCGTGCTCTGGGAGCGCGACCCCAACAGCCTGGTGGTGTTGCTGCCCGCTGGAGAGTGAGCGCCCGGCGCACGGTGCGACGCCTGGGTCCAGGAACAAGCTATGTTCTGATGCTTTCCTTCCTTCAACCGGAGGGGGTGGCATCTACCCGGTGGCGTTGAGCGCTCCGCGGCCATCGAACCGCGCAGGAGACAGAGATGAAAGGGATCGTCTTCACGGAGTTCATGGACATGCTCGATGCCCAGCACTCGCCACGGCTCGTCGAGGAGATCCTCGACCACGTCGAGCTGGCGTCCGGAGGCGCCTACACCTCGGTCGGCACCTACGACCCCAGCGAGATGATCGCGCTGGTGGGCGAGGCCTCGGCCCAGACGGGGATCCCGGTTCCCGATCTGTTGAGGACCTTCGGCCACCACCTCTTCGGCAGGTTTGTCACCCTGTTCCCCGTGTTCTTCGAGGGTGTGACCTCGTCCTTCGACTTCCTGCCCACGGTGGACTCCTTCGTCCACCTCGAGGTCCTGAAGCTGTACCCGGACGCCGAGCTGCCCACCTTCGGGACCGACTTCTCCACTCCCGGGAGCCTTCGGATGACCTATCGCTCCAGCCGCAACCTGCCTGACCTCGCCCATGGGCTGCTCGAGGCGGCGGTGAAGCACTTCGACGACGGGCTGGTCATCCATCGCCAGCCGCCCGCGGGCGAGGATGGCGCCGTGGTGTTCATCCTCTCCCCTGCGAGCTGAGCCCGATGGATGAGATCACCATCCTGACCCGTCGCCTGGAGCGGGAGCGCCGGGCCCGCAGGGCCGCTGAGGAGATCGCCGAGAACAAGAGCCGGGAGCTGTACCAGAAGGGCCAGCAGATCTCGCGAGCATTGGCCGCCGAGACCACGGCCCGCACGGAAACCCAGGCCCTCCTGCGCGCCCTCGAGGTCTTCTCCTCCACCCGAGTCACCGAGGAGATCCTGGCGCACCTCCGGGACTTCGTCACCCAAGCCGTCCCGTGCGCGATCCTGACCATCACCGACGACCCGGCGCCCGGTGCCACGATGACGCTGGAGGTCCCAGAGGCCCTGTTTGGCGCCAGCCGGGTCGTGGTCCACCGCACCAAGACGACCCCGCCGCCAGCGCGGGGCCCCGCCCTGATCCGCGCCTTGGTTCGCCAGGCTGGACTGGCGCTGGAGAACGCGCGCCTGTTCGAGCAGGTGCAGAAGCTCAGCGTGACGGATCCCCTGACAGGGCTCCACAATCGGCGTTACCTCACCGAGCAGGGGCAGCGGATGGTGGCCCTGGCGGCCCGGCACCACAAGCCACTGGCCCTGGCCATGATCGATCTCGACCACTTCAAGGGGGTGAACGACACCCACGGCCACGCGGTCGGCGACGACGTCCTCCGTGCCGCCGCCGCGACCCTCGGCGCGACCCAGCGCTGCACGGACCTCTGCGCCCGCTTCGGGGGAGAAGAGCTCTGCGTGGTCTCGCCCGAGACCAGCCTGGACGGCGCCCGGGAGTCGGCCGAGCGCTTCCTGGTGGCCCTCGGCGCCCTCACCCACACGGGCAAGGACGCCGCGCTCTTCCACGTCACCGCCAGCATCGGGGTCGCCAGCCTCTCCAGCGGCTCCGAGACCCTGGAGGCCCTGATCCAACGCGCCGACGCGGCGCTGTACCGCGCCAAGGGGGAGGGCAGGAATCGCGTGGTCACCGAGCCGCGACGGCCCGACTAGGAGCAGATCCCCGTGAGGCTGCCGTTGCACTCACAGTCGTCGCACTCGGTGATGTTGCAGCTGCCCATACCGTCGCAGTCCACCACGCAGCCGCCGCCGGGGCAGCTCAGGGACAGATCGCCCTGGCCGGTGGCCTGGGCGTAGCAGTCGCCACCGCCACAGTCGAAGATCACCGCGCCCTGGCCCGTGGCCAGCAGATCGCAGGAGCCGCCTTCGCAGGTGAAGGTGGCCGCGCCCGCGCCGTTGGCCTCGTAGTCGCAGCCGCCGTCGGGGCACTCCCAGGTGCACACGCCGGCCCCATCACAGCTACAGGGCCCTTCCTCGGCGATGCAGTACGGCTCGCCTTCGAAGCAGGCCGTGAGGGAGGCGAGGGCGAGGAGCGGGAGGAGGCGGGAGAGGAACATGGGGACTCCGGTGTTGGGGTTCGTGGAGGGAGCGTATCCGCGCACTGGGACCCTGACACCGCGGCGGCCCGCAGCAGACACCCACCGGGTAGTGAGCCCGAGGATGGGGTTACGCTCTCCCCATGCTCGCTCCCCTGATCGACTTCTTCCGAACCCAGCCTGACAAGCCTCTCTTCAGCGCTGATCAGGGCGCGATCCGCGGACGATACGAGCGCCTGCGCTGGTCGGTGTTCCTCAGCACCATCGTCGGCTACGGCATGTTCTACACCTGCCGGATCAACTTCTCGGTGGCCAAGAAGCCCATGCTGGACGAGGGCGTGCTGGACACCACCCAGATGGGGATCATCGGCTCGATCATGCTGGTGGTCTACGCCGTGGGCAAGGCCAGCAACGGCTTCCTGGCCGACCGCGCCAACATCGCCCGCTTCATGTCCACCGGGCTGTTGATCTCGGCCCTGGCCAACCTGGCCTTCGGCTTCATGACCTGGTTCTGGGTCTTCGCCATCCTCTGGGGCGTCTCGGGCTGGTTCCAGTCCATGGGCTCGGCCCCCTCGGTGGTGGCCATCTCCCACTGGTTCTCCAACCGGGAGCGCGGCACCCGGTACGGGGTCTGGAGCACCTGCCACAGCCTGGGCGAGGCCACCACCTTCCTGGTCACCGCCGGCCTGGTCTCGGCCCTGGGCTGGCGCTGGGGCTTCTGGGGGCCCGGCGTGCTGGGGGTGGTCGCGGCGTTGATCCTCTACCGCACCTTGGCCGACCGGCCCCAGACCTATGGCCTGCCCTCCATCGCCGAGTACAAGCAGGACTTCACCGGCGTGAAGGTCGCGGGCGAGGGACGCCCCACGGGCCGCGCACAGCTGGCGGTGCTCAAGAACCCCTACATCTGGATCCTGGGCCTGGCCTCGGCCAGCATCTACATGGCCCGCTACGGCATGAACAACTGGGGCGTGCTCTACCTGCAGGAGGTCAAGGGCTACGACCTGGTCACCGCGGGCGCGGTCATGGGCACCTACCCCCTGCTGGGGCTGGCTGGAGCCGCCGTCTCAGGCTGGTTCAGCGACCGCTTCTTCGGGGCCCGCCGCACCCTGCCCACCCTGCTCTTCGGCCTGCTCGAGCTGGGCTCCCTGGTGGCCCTGTTCCTCATCCCGCCCGAGATGCGCTGGGCCGACACCCTGGCCCTGGGCTGCTTCGGCTTCGCCCTGGGCGGACTGCTGGTGTACCTGGGAGGCCTGATGGCCGTGGACCTGAGCGCCCGGGACGCCGCGGGCGCTGCCATGGGGGTCGTGGGCATGTTCTCCTACCTGGGCGCTGCCCTGCAAGACACCGTCAGCGGCATGCTGCTGGACGCCGACTCCAACGTCATCGATGGCGCCACGGTCTACGACTTCACCAACGTCCAGATCTTCTGGGTGGGCGCCTCGGTGCTCTCCCTGCTGCTGGCCGCCTGCACATGGCCGGCGTATCGAAAGCTCTGATCCGGCAGCCGGCGCGGGGCGGACTCTGCGGCGATGGATGCGCCATCCTGGCGGGCACAGTCACCCCTGGAGGCGCCG
>ERZ890953.28-NODE-28-length-79957-cov-7.478298_pt1 | contig 79957 bp, 66 predicted proteins | sample MGYA00521264_ERZ890953 | MGnify/ENA primary metagenome ERZ890953 (study PRJEB32303, sample SAMEA104408629) | aquatic metagenome | biome: Brackish water; feature: Chemocline; material: water | place: Baltic Sea | collected 2014-10-26T21:54:00 | depth 200 m ...
GGGGGGGAGGGACCGCTATTCTACGTGACGCGGTAGACCTCGTTCAAGCTGGTCTCGCCCGAGACCACCGCCGCGAAGCCCGCGTCGCGGATGGTGAGGATGCCTCGCCGGCTGAGTTCCTGCTCGAGGGTAGTGCGGCTGGTGTCGGTGGAGCGCAGCAGATCGGCCAGGCCGGTGTCGAGCTCGACCAGCTCGAACAGGCCCCGGCGACCGATGAAGCCTGTCTGGTTGCAGAGGTGGCAGCTGGACTCTTGGTAGATGTGTTCCACGTGAGCGGGGGCGCCCAGCAGCGTGCGCAGGCCATCGTCCAGGGGAACTGGCGTGCGGCAGTGCTGGCAGAGCACGCGCACCAGGCGCTGGCCCACCAGACAGCGGAGGGCCGAGGCGATGACGTAGCGCTCCACGCCCATGTCGAAGAGCCGGATCACGGTCTCGACGGCGCTGTTGGTGTGCAGCGACGAGAGCACCAGGTGGCCGGTCAGGGCGGCCTTGAAGGCGGTGTCGGCGGTCTCCTTGTCGCGCATCTCGCCCACCATGATGATGTCCGGGTCCTGGCGCAGGATGGCGCGCAGGCCGCGCGCGAAGGTGAAGCCGGCCTTGGGGTTGGTCTGGCCCTGGGTGATGTGCTCGAAGCGATACTCGATCGGATCTTCGAGGGTGACGATGTTGCGCTCGGGGCGCTCGAGGTGGCGCAGCAGAGCGTAGAGGGTCGAGGTCTTGCCGCTGCCGGTGGGGCCGGTGACCAGCACCATGCCGTGGGGGCGGGCCACCACGGCCTCGAGGGCCCGGGCTTGAGCGTCGGGCATGCCCAGCTCGCGCAGCACCAGAGTGGTGACGTGGGAGAGGATCCTCACCACCACCTTCTCGCCGTGCTCGCCAGGGAAGGTGCTGACCCGGAAGCTCGTCTTGTCACCGTTGACCACCTGTGTGAAGGCGCCATCCTGGGGGACCCGCTTCTCTGCGATGTCCAGCGAGCCCATGATCTTGAGCCGGTTGAGGACGTGCAGGCGGTGGGACTGGGAGATGGGGGCCTGGTCGTGGAGGATACCGTCGATGCGGTAGCGGACGCGGAAGCTCGAAGCCAGGGACTCGAAGTGGATGTCGCTGGCGCGCTGTTGGATCGCCCGGTGCAGGTAGCTGTCCACCAGCCGTGCGAGCCGTCCCTCGTCGCCGTGAACCTGGATTGCCATGCTCCCCTTCCTTGCCGTGGCCTACGGGTGGGGTGTTCGTGTGCGGGTCAGAAGCGCAGCTGTGCTTGCAGGCGACCCTCGAAGAGCAGATCGTTGCCGCCGCCGTTGCGGCAGGCGCCGAGCTCGAGCCCGAGCTTGGTGGCGTGGCCGTCGAGCCAGTACACCACGCCCAGGCGTGCGGCTACGCGGTCGTAGGCGGAGCTGGCCTGGGCGTCGAACAGCTCGTAGCTGCCGAAGGGTTGGACGCGGCCGACCCGGTAGCCCGCGATGGCGAGCACGCCGTTGCCTGCGGCGGGGTGGTCGGAGTCGAACATGGTGTGGGTGCCAGCCAGCAGCACGTTGAGGCTTCGGGCCCCTTCGCGCAGGGGCAGATCCGCCAGCAGGTCGAAGGTGGCGGCGGTGTAGTCGACCCGGGTGGCGCTGGAGACGGAGCCGGTGAAGTCCCGCTGCTCGACGTACAGAGCGTCCTGCTGGTGGTCGATGGCCACCCCCGCGGTGAGGACCTTGCGCGGGCTGCGCAGGCCGTCGGGGCTGGACTCGAGGGCCAGCGCCTGCGTGTGGAAGCCGGCGGGCCCCGCGCCGCCCTGGGGATCGAAGAAGGACCACCCCAGCCGGGCCGTGACCCGCGGGATGTCATCGGGGTTCAGCGGAGGGGCGTCGGGGGAGCCGTCGCCGTCGTAGTCGGTGGCGTCGTGGCCCTGGGCGGTATCTACGCCGGCCAGGCCGGCCAGGCGGTACTCCAGGCGATCGCCCAGGATGCGACCGCGGACCATCAAGCCCACGTCGCGGCCGGCGATGCCGTTGGGGTAGGGGAGCAGGGCGTCGTGGCGGGAAAGATCGAGCTGAGCGCCGTCGCGCTGCATGGCATGCCCTGCCCAAGGGGCCAGCATCAGGCCCGCGTCGAGCTGCAGCCGAGGCCCCGGGGCCCACTCCAGCCACGCATCGCGCAAGGCGAAGCCCTGGTCCCAGGCACCATCGCGGCCGAAGCCATCGACCCCCAGCTGTGCGAAGAACGACAGCTGAGGGGTTGGCTGCCCCGACAGGGCAAGGTAGGCGCGCTCGAGCTGGGGGTCGATGCCGTAGCGGGCGCCAGCGCCGCTGTCGGACTCGTCCACGGCCAGCTCCGGCTGCAGCAGCAGCTCGAGCTGGGCGGCTCCATCCGCGATGGAAGCCGCGCCCGCAGCAGGGGAGACGAACAGGAGCCCGACCACCAGCCAAGCCATGGGACCGGACCGCGCTGGGGGCATCCCTCGCTCCGCGCCGCTAGCGGCTGTACTTGGCGTCGTCTCCAGTGACGGTGCGACCCGGGCCTTCGTCGAGCTCCTTGTTGAGCTTGTCGAGGATGGCCAGGGCGGCCTCGGCGGCGGAGTCGATCTCGGACTCGGGACCCGACATGACCAAGCGCCCGGTGGCGCCGAAGGGGCGGATGCTGATCAGCTTGATGTTGGCGGCCTTGAGGGCTTCGTTGGCCGCGATGATCAGGTAGGCGGCCGGGGTGATCTCCAGGATGAAGACCGACTCGTTGGCCAGCACCATGTTGCCCTTGGAGGTGCCCGTGAAGTAGATCGCGTGGTCCTGCTCGATGCCGCGGATGACCATGTTGGTGGCGATGGTGACGCGGGCCCGGTCGTACTTGGTGAGGCCCGTCTGGCGGAGCACGGCCTCGCCGGCCTCGACCACCTCGCCCTGATCGGCGTGCTGGATCTGCATCATGCCGAAGTGACGCTCGGTGACCACGGAGCCCAGGCGCACGGCGGTGCTCTTGAGCGCCAGGTCGATCATGCGGTGGATCTCCATGGCCGGCGCGAGCTCCAGCATCAGCGCGGCATCGTACTCGGCCGGGTCGTAGACCCGGTTGTCCTTGGCGATGAACTGAGCCAGCTGGGGCTGCATCTGGTCCACGAACACATAGGTCCGCATCTCGAAGGAGGCGTTGTTGTCGTTGCTCATCTGGGACTCCTGGGAGGGAGGGGTCCATAACCGCCGCGAGGGGGGGGTGTCGCGTCGGGAGGTGGCCCTGAAGCAGGAAGGGCGCACCGAAGTGCGCCTAAGCGAACCCAGGGCAGGTCTACTTCCAGGTGTAGCGGGCCAGGCTGCCGCCGTCGTCGTTGACCACGTACAGCTCGGGCTTGCCGTCGCCGTCCAGATCGCCGATGTTGGCGGCGTGCTCGAAGCCGCCCGACTTCTTCTCGAAGTGGGTGGTGGTCCAGGTGGCACCGTCCTGGCTGTCGTAGAGGTACAGGCCGGTCTTCATGGCCGCGGCCACCAGCTCCTTGCGGCCGTCGCCGTCGAAGTCCGCCGCCACCATGAAGCGGGTCTGGCGGTCCTGGATGGTGGCCACGACGACGCTGGTGAAGCTGCCGTCGGGCTGCAGGCTGTACTGGCGGATCTCCACCGGCTTCACGATGGACTTGTCGGCGCCCAGGCTGGCCTCCATCACGCCGAACAGCTCGCTCGTGCCGTCGCCGTCCAGATCTGCGGCCAGGATCTCCTTGGCGTGGGTACCATCACCGGCGTCCACGATGGAGCGCACGTAGGCCTCGCCGTTCCAGCGGTACATGACGATCTCGCCGTGCTGGCTGGCGTCGGCCTTGTTGCGGTCCGACGGGGTGGCGAAGAACTCGTTGGCGCCGTCGCCGTCGATGTCGCCGATCTCGATCTCGTGCACGAAGGTGTCGGGCTTGGCGTCGAGCTGGGTGACGGAGCCGTCGAGCTCGTAGACCGCGATGACGCCCTCGTCGTGGGTGGCCATGACGTACTCGTCGGCCCCGTCGCCGTCGACATCGCCGATCTCCAGGTCGCGGATGCGCTGGATCTTGCCGCCCCAGGCCTGGGCCCAGAGCTCCTCGGCCGACCAGCCGCCGTCATCGGTCATGGTCCAGGACTTGAGGCGACCCATGGCGTCCTCGGCGCCGGGCTTGGCGCCGGAGATGGTGAGCACGCGGCCGTCGCGGATGATGGCCTTGTGGAACACGGCGCCGTCGCCGTCGGTCAGCTCGGTGGAGTCCCAGCCAGCGTCGGTCTTCGTGAGCACCTGCATGGTGGCCGGCTTGGGCACGGGCTTGCCGTCAGGGCCGGTGTCGAAGCGCGCCTCGGAGAGCAGGATGACCTGCTTGTCACCCAGCACGCCAGCCTCGACGTACCAGGTGATGTGGCTGTCGCTCCACTCCTTGATGAGCTCCTTGGTGAAGGGGCTGTCGTCCACGGGGGGCGGGGGCGGCGCGGGCACCGGAGCCGGCTCTTGGGAGCAGGCGAGGCAGGCGGCCAGGCCGGCGGCGAGGAGCAGGGGGTCGGCGACCAGGATCTTCGAGCGGGGCATGGTTTCTCCTTGTGGCGGGCCGGCTATCCCTACGGTGTGGGGGTCGCAAGGCGGCACCGGACGGGGGGGTGGGGGACACATCGTCAGGCTCGACCCTTCCCTCCGAATAGACATTGTATTACCAGGCGCCTCGGATCGAGCCTCGCGGACTGTCCCGCGGTGCCGGCATCTCACGGAGGCCCCCCATGGACGTGTTCTGGTGGATCCTGGGCGGCGGCATCGTGATGAGCTGCATCGCGCTGGTAGGCAGCATCACGCTGATCCTCCCCAAGCGGTACTTCGACAGCATCATCCTGCCCTTGGTGGCCATGTCGGCGGGCTCGCTCCTGGCTGGAGCGCTGTTCCACCTCATGCCGGCGGCGGTCGAGGAGATGCCCGGGCTGTCGCCCTGGGTGTGGTGCATGGTGGGCTTCGGCTCGTTCTTCGCCCTCGAGCAGTTTCTTCACTGGCACCACTGCCACAAGCCCACCCACGACCACAGGGCGCCCCTGGGCTGGCTGATCCTCATCGCCGATGGCGTGCACAACTTCATCGGCGGGCTGGCGGTGGCCGGCGCCTTCCTGGTGGACATTCGCCTGGGCATGGTGGCCTGGCTGGCCGCGGCCGCTCACGAGATCCCTCAGGAACTGGGGGACTTCGGGATTCTGATCCACGGCGGCTTCCCCAAGAAGCAGGCCCTGATCTTCAACCTGCTCTCGGGCTTGACCTTCCTGGTGGGCGGGCTGGTGGCCTGGGGTGTCTCGAGCCAGATCGACGTCTCCTTCCTGATCCCGCTGGGCGCTGGAAACTTCATCTACATCGCGGCCGCTGATCTCATCCCCGAGATCAACCGCGAGGGTCGCGCCCGCCGCGCCGTAGTCCACTTCCTCTCCTTCACCGCGGGTGTGGTGCTGCTGTGGGCCATCGCCGCCTTCATCCCCCACAGCCACGGCTCGGGCGAGCTGCACGAACCGCTTGGGCACGACCACAGCGCTCACGACCACGCCCCGGCCCTCGAGAACGACCACGAAGGCCACGACCACGAAGGCCACGACCACGAGGGCCACCAGCACTGATCCAGCCGCGGGGCGGCGGGGACGGCTACTTCACCCGCTCGAACACGTAGTAGAAGTGGTCGTCGAAGAGCGCGTGCTCGGCATGCAGGACCAGGCCCGCGGCGGCGAAGTTGCGCTGGATGGCTTCGGCCCTGGGAGCGATGGTCTCGATGGGGTCGCCGGCCTGGTCCACGTGGCCCTCGATCACATGCACCAGGCCACCGGGCTTCATGCCCCCCCGCAGGCCCTGCAGGCTCTGCAGGCCCCAGTGGGGCAGGGGATCGGCGGTGTAGAAGTGCACGTCCACGAACAGGGCGCGGTCCACGGCGTTCATGGGCAGCCAGGGGGTGTGGCCCGGGCAGATGTAGGACCGGATCTCGGCCATGGTGGTGGAGTCCCACTCGTTGTCCATGCGGGCCTGCAGCATGTCGACCGCCAGGGGGTCGATGTCTGGAGCGTAGACCCGCCCCTGGGGCCCCGCGGCCTGGGCCAGGCGGAAGGTGAAGTAGCCAGAGCCGGCGCCGACGTCGGCCAGGATCATGCCCGGCTGGATGCCCAGCAGCTCGATCACCTTGTCGGGCTGGTTCCAGCTGTCGCGGCCGGGGTTTAGGTAGTCGCTCAGCGTCTGCTCGGACTGGCCTTCCCCCCGCGCCTCCTCGCGGCTGCGGGTGCTGGGTGGCGGCTTCCAGGTGGCGTCGGTGTAGGGGGGCACCACGGGCACCAGGGTGGCGCCGGGCGGTGGGCCGCCGAGGGGCGTGTCGGCTGGAGCTCGCTCCTGGGGTGGCGATGGCGCCTGGTAGGCCCCGGCGGGCTCGGGTTGTGGCGAGGAGCAGGCGGCCACGAGGGGCAGCAGCATGGCAGGGAGACGAAGCACGGAACCTCCAAGGGGGCTAGAGGCTAGATGGCCGCGCCGAGGGCGGCGCTCCAGGCCAGCCCCACCAGGCCCAGGCCCAGGACGACGATGCGCACGGGACGCTGGGGCAGCGTGCCCACGCCAGCGCCCAGCGCCACGGCGCTCAGGTGGACCAGGGGCAGGAAGTAGTGGCTGGGGGAGTGGTCGATGGTGCACAGCAGCAGGGAGTAGCAGCCGGCGGTGAGCAGGATCAGCAGGGATCGGCCCCGGGCGCCCACCAGGGCCAGCAGAGGGGCACCCCCCGCGTAGACCACCCAGCTCCAGTAGAACCAGGGCGCGCGCGCCAGGAGTACGCCGGGGTTGGCCTCGCCGTGCCAGTGCTCCTGGAAGGTCTCGAACCAGAGAATCTCGGTCCACTCGCCCAGGTGTCCGCTGGCCAGGCCCGCCAGGGTCGCCAGGGTCAGCAGACCCGAGCCTACCCCCACGGCCGCCAGTGCAGGCCGCAGCAGGCCCCGGAGCTGGCCCGCCAGCAGGGCCTGCAGCAGGGCGGCGCCTGCGATGAGCACGGCACCCGGGTAGCGCAGCAGGCTCGAGGCGACGGCCAACAGGGTGAGCCGCACGGGCCCCCGGGCCAGCAGGGCGGCCATGCCAGCGACGATGGCCGCGGTGTAGAGGGAGTCTGGGAAGTCGAAGCTGCCGGGCTCGATCATCAAGCGTCCGTGGATGGCGGTGGCCAGGCCTGGCAGCAGCCAGGCGGGCCAGGCAGCTCCAGGACCGGCCAACTCGAGCAGGCGCACGCCGCTGATCCCGGTGAGGGCCAGCACCCACAAAAAGAGCAGCGCCGCGCCCTTCTGGTCCCGGTCGATGAGGGCGGAGGGCACGGCCAGCACGTAGGCCCAGAGGGGGGGCTGGTTGACCGTGGCCCGCAGATCCACCAGGGTGTCCCGGGCCCAGCGCAGGTTCTCGACGATGTTGAGGCACTGGTAGTAGTGCACGAAGCGCAGCTCGCCCGCTTCGTCCAGGGCCCAGACCGCGTCCTGGCTGGGCACGAGGTAGACCGTGGCAGGGGCGCTGATGCTGATGACCGCAGGCCCCGGCGTCAGCTCGCCGAAGGCGCCGGCGACGCCCCGATCCAGGTAGCGGGGCACCGGGCCCTCCTCTTCCTGCTCCTGGGGGTCGGACTCCACAACGGCAGAGCCCAGCAACGAGCCCTGGCTGATGGAGATCCGGGTGCCCAGGTCGCCGCGGGCCACCGCCAGCAGCGGGCCGTGGCTGGTGGCCACGATGCGGTGTTCGCCGGCGGGAAGCTCGGCCTTCATGGCCCCCGCCTCGGGCCAGCTGATGGGCTCGAAGTCGGGAGCTTCGAGGGTGGTGCGCTGCCAGGCGCCCTGATCCGGCGCCGCGTGCCACCAGTACGCGTCCATGGGGCGCACCAGGCCCGGCGCGTGGTTGACGGCCACCAGCGACACGGCCACCACCACGGCCCCCAGAGCAGTGAGCACCCTGGGATCGGGGATCGGCAGGGGCGATCCACGGCCGCGCCAGGCCAGCGCCAGGCCAGGCGCTCCCCACAGCGCGCTCAGGGCCAGCAGCCACCAGGCCGGCAGGCCCAGCTCACGCACCACACTGCCGCTGACGACCACCAGGCCGATGCCGATCCATGAGGCGTCCAGGCCCAGCTGCAGGGCGGACGCCGGGGCGCCTCGCCGGGTGGCGAGCCAGCGGGCCCAGCCCCAGCCTGGCGCCCACAGGATCGCCGGCAGCACCACCAGGCCCAGGACCCAGCCGGGGGCGTCCAGGGCCAGGCACAGGGCCGCCAGGACCCAGAGCGTCACCGCTGGGATCAAGGGGCCTCCAGCCGGTGCCTGAAGACGTCGTCGGGGTGGTGGGGCAGCTGCATGGCCGCCGCCACCAGGCAGGCCTCGTCCGGAGGGGCGAAGATGGCGTGGGCCAGCCCCGCCGGCACCCACACCCGGCGTCCAGCGAGGGGAAAGACCCGTCGCTCGGCGGTGGCGGGATCCGCCACCACCAGGATGGGGTTGCCCTGGATGCCCACGAACCACTCGCCGCGCTCGGCGTGGAAGTGGTGTCCGCGGGCCAGGCCCGGCTCGATGGAGATGAGGTAGACCTCGCCCCCCACCGCGTGGGGGAAGGCCTTGTAGAGCGTCCCGCGCCCGTCGACGTACATCTCGAGGGGCTCGATGCTCATGCTCGCCAGCAGCTCACTGGGCGCCATGGGTCCTCACGTGGTCGATGGTGGCGCGCAGGCCTTGGTGCAGCCCGACGCGGGGGTGGTGTCCCAGGAGCTCCCGAGCGCGGCTGTGGTCGCCGTAGAACCGCTCGACCTCGCCGGGGCGGAGGGGCAGGGCCCCCGGGCGCACCAGGGCCGGGTCGGCGTCCGCGAGCTCGAAGATGGTGGCGGCCAGCTGGCGCACACTGAGCTCGGGCCCGCCGCCGATGTTGAGCACGGCTCCCAGAGCCGCCGGGCTGGCGGCAGCGGCGATGCCGCGGGCGACATCGTCGACGAAGTTGAGCTCGCGGGTCTGGCGCCCATCGGTGATGTCGAAGGGCAGCCCGGCGATGGCGGCGGCGATGGCGGCGGGGATCAGCCGCCCGGGCGCCTGGCCTGGACCATAGCTCAGGAAGGGCCGCACCACGGTGGCCTGCAGGCCGGCCACGCGATGCAGGGTGAGCAGCCACTGGGTGGCCGCCAGCTTGAGGCTCGAGTACGCCGAGACCGGCATGGCCTGCATGGACTCGGTGAAGGGGGCCCGCTGCGCGCCGTACTCCTCGCAGGTGCCGGTCGAGACCAGGCGGGCCCCGTGGGCGATGCAGCCCTGGGCCACGTGGTGGGTGGCGTCGAGGATGCCCGGACGCAGCGCGGCGAAGGCCGCGGGGTCGCGGCTGAGGTCCACGGGAGAGGCCAGGTGGTAGACCAGCGCTGGTCGCACGGCGTCGAAGCAGGCGAGCACCGCGGTGGGGTCGGACAGCTCCACGGTGTGGGCGATGACCCCCGGAAGGGCCGCGCTGGTCCGCACCGTGCCGTGCACCTCTGCGCCCTGCTCCAGCAGCAGGCTGCACAGGCGCCGGCCGATGAAGCCGCCCGCCCCGGTCACCAGCACGGACGGGTGGACCAGGGGCAGGGGAGCGGACGGGGGAAGCTGGCTGGACATGCGGTGCAGGCTACGAAGCGAGGGGCGATGGTGGACGTTATCCTATCCGAGCATCGTCGTTTTCCCGAGCGTCTGCCATGAAGGTGGTCCCCCTCGCGCTGCTGCTGGTCGCCGCCTGTGATCTGGCGGTGCCCACCACGGTCACCCGCGTGCCGCGGGACAGCGATCCTCAGGACCAGCCCGGCGACGACACCGGCACCGACACCGGCGACAGCGGCGAAGACACCACGATCACCGACCCCTTCGAGCGGGACGACGACGGCGACGGCTTCAGCGAGAACGGCGGGGACTGCGACGACGACGACCCCTCGATCCATCCGGATCAGGACGACGAGTGCAACGGGCTGGACGACGACTGTGATGGAGAGTTCGAGGAAGACGCCCGGGGCGACGACATCTACGAGCCCAACGACGACGCGGCCTCCTGGTTCTACCTGGGCAGCCTGGCCGACGACGAGAGCTACAGCATCACCGGAATCCTGCACAACGACGACGACCTCGACCGCTTCAGCTTCTTCATCGACGATCCCTGGTACGAGGAGTTCGGCTTCGAGGTCAGCCTCACCAGCATCCCCGCCGACGCCACCTACCGCATCCAGCTCGGCCGGGTGGGCGACAGCGGCGAGCTCGAGGACGTCCAGAGCAGCTACGGCACGGGGGCGCTGTCCCTGCGCGAAGAGGGCGAGAGCTTCGTGGACGACGGGGGCACCTACGGCGTGATCATCGACGCCGTGGGGGGCGCGGACTGCGGGCGCTCGTACCTGCTCAGCGTGAACAAGGGCTAGGCGCCGAACCGCTCCTGTGGGGGTTGATCCGGCGGGGCGACTACGGGAATCTCCACAGCCGCGGTGGGCTATCTCCTGGGGGCCCATTTTCCTGCTGATTCCCGCACTTGTGGTTGCTGGCCCTTCGGGTATCTTGCGTTAATCCCGCTCCAGATTTGCCCCGAAGACCATGGAGGTCCCGTGAGCCACTCGGAACACGGCCCGCCCCTGACTCGCGAGATCCGAGCCCGCACTGGCATCGACCCTGCTCGCTGCTACCAGTGCGGCAAGTGCACCGCCGGCTGCCCGATGGCCGACGAGATGCCCACCCGCATCCAGCAGATCATGCGCAAGATCCAGCAGGGTCGCGAGGAACTGCTGGAGGACCCATCCATATGGTTGTGCCTGAGCTGTGAGCAGTGCTCCAGCCGCTGCCCCCAGCAGGTTGAGCCCGCGCGCCTGGTCGATGCCCTGCGCGAGCTGGCCATGGAGCGCGCGCCGGGCACCGCGCCGCGCCGCATCGGTGCGTTCCACACCGCCTTCCTCGAGCAGATCAAGCTCAACGGGCGGCTGTACGAGTTCGGCCTGGTGCTGGGCTACAAGCTCCGCAGCGGCGCCCTGCTGGACGATGTCGAGTCCGCCCCTGGCATGATGGCCCGGGGCAAGCTGGCCCTGGTGCCCACCCGCATCGACGGCCTGGACGACGTCCGGCGCATCTTCGAGGCCTGTGAGCGGCGGGACAGCAGCTCCGAAGAGGAGGCCAAATGAGGTTCGGCTACTACCCGGGCTGCTCGCTGCACGCGACCGCCCGCGAGTTCTCCGAGAGCCTGCTCACCCTGGTCAAGGCCCTGGACGTGCAGCTGGACGAGGTCGAAGACTGGGCCTGCTGCGGCGCCAGCTCCGCTCACGCCACCAACCACCTGCTGGGCGTGGCCCTGCCTGCCCGCACCCTGGCCATCGCCGAGGGCCAAGGCCTGGACAACATCGTGGCCCCTTGCGCGGCCTGCTACGGCCGGCTGGCCGGTGCAGCCCACGAGATCGAGGGCGACGCTGCGCTCAAGGGTCAGGTCGCCGAGATCCTGAAGCGTCCCCTGGGCACTCCTCCCGAGATCATCAACGTGGTGGGCTTCCTGCAGTCGCTGCTGCCCGAGATCCAGCCGCGGGTGGTCAAGCCCCTCGATGGCCTCAAGGTGGCCTGCTACTACGGCTGCCTGCTGCTGCGGCCTCACAAGGTCACCCGCTTCGACGATCGGGAGCAGCCCGAGTCCATGGAGCAGGTCTGCGCGGCGGTGGGCGCCACGCCCGTGGCCTGGAACAAGCGCATCGAGTGCTGCGGAGCTGGCTTCTCCCTGTCCCGCACCGGCTCGGTCATCCGCATGGGCCGCGAGATCCTGGACGACGCCCGGGCCGCCGGTGCCGAGGCGGTGGTGGTGGGCTGCCCCATGTGTCACTCGAACCTGGACATGCGCCAGCCCGCCATGAACCGGGGGCAGGCGGGCGCCGGCGCGCTGCCCGTCCTGTACATCACCGAGCTGGTGGGCCTGGCCATGGGCCTCGATCCCAAGGCCATGGGCCTGCAGCGCCACTATGTCTCCACCCAGCCCCTGCTCGACCGGCTCAGCACCGCGGTCGCGGTGGCGGAAGGGGAGGTGTCCTGATGGCACGCATCGGTGTGTTCGTGTGCCACTGCGGCGAGAACATCGCCCGCACGGTGGACTGTGCGGCGGTGGCCGGCAGCGTGGCTGACCATCCCTCTGTGGTCTGCTCGGTGGACTACAAGTACATGTGCTCGGATCCGGGCCAGAACCTGGTCAAGGACGCCATCACCGAGCATGGGCTCGACGGCGTGGTCGTGGCTGCCTGCTCGCCCCACATGCACCTCAAGACCTTCCGTCGCGCCGCCTCGAACGCCGGGCTCAACGCCTACCTGGTGGAGATGGCCAACATCCGTGAGCAGTGTGCGTGGATTCACCCGCGCACCCCCGAGACCACGGTCAAGGCCACCGATCTGGTCCGGGCGATGGTGGAGAAGGTCAAGCAGAACGTCCCCCTCGAGCCCATCCGCATCCCGGTCACGCCCACGGCCCTGGTCATCGGCGGAGGCATCGCGGGCATCCAGGCGGCCCTGGACATCGCCGAGGCCGGGCGGGACGTGATCATCGTCGAGAAGGAGCCCAGCCTGGGCGGGCACATGTCCCAGCTCTCCGAGACCTTCCCCACCCTCGACTGTTCCCAGTGCATCCTCACGCCCCGCATGGTGGACGCCTACCAGCACCCGCGCATCAAGCTGTACACCTACAGCGAGGTGGAGAAGCTCGAGGGCTATATCGGCAACTTCGAGGTCACGATCCGCAAGAAGGGCCGCTCGGTCGACATCGACACCTGCACCGGCTGCGGCGCCTGCATGGAGGTCTGCCCCTCCAAGAAGGCTCTGGACGAGTTCGACATGGGCCTGCGCACCCGCACGGCCGTCTACACGCCCTTCCCTCAGGCGGTGCCCAACAAGCCGGTCATCGATCGCGAGCACTGCCTGCACTACAAGGCCGAAGCGCGGGCTATCGCCCGGGGCAAGCCCGTCAAGGCGGTCTGCCAGAAGTGCGCTAAGGCCTGCGCCGCCGACGCCATCAGCTTCGACGGCGGCGACGAGCTGATCAAGGAGAAGGTGGGCGCCGTGGTGGTGGCCACCGGCTTCCAGCTCTACTCCGTGGCCAAGGACCAGCCCGAGCCCTACCTCGAGGGCTACGGCGAGTACGGCTACGGCGCCGACCCCGACATCGTCGACGGGCTGCAGTTCGAGCGCCTCGCCTCGGCGTCGGGCCCCACCGGCGGCAAGATCCTGTGCCCTTCCAACGGCCAGGCCCCCAAGACCATCGTCTTCATCCAGTGCACCGGCTCTCGGGATCCCGCCAAGGGCATCGAGTACTGCTCGGGGGTGTGCTGCATGTACACCGCCAAGCACGCCATGCTCTACCAGCACAGCGTCCATGGCGGTCGAGCGGTGGTGTTCTACATGGACATCCGGGCCACGGGCAAGGGCTACGACGCCTTCACCCGCCGCGCCGCTGAAGAGTCCGGTGCCGAGTACGTACGCGGCCGGGTCAGCGCCATCTACCGGGCTGACGGCAAGCTGGTGGTCAAGGGCGTGGACACCCTGGGCGGTGAGCCCATGACCGTGCAGGCCGACATGGTGGTGCTGGCCACCGCCATCCGGCCCCAGCCAGGCATCAAGGAGCTGGCCCAGAAGCTCTCCATCTCCTACGACCAGCACGGCTTCCTCAACGAAGCCCACCCCAAGCTTCGCCCGGTCGAGACCAACACCGCGGGCATCTTCCTTGCTGGCTGCTCTCAGGCCCCACGGGACATCCCCGACTCGGTGGCCATGGCCTCGGCCACCGCGGCCAAGGTCCTGGCCTTGTTCAGCCGGTCCGAGATGGAGCGGGAGCCCCAGGTGGCCAAGGTGGATCAGGCCACCTGCTCGGGCTGCTTCCACTGCGAGCGGGCCTGCGCATACGGCGCCGTCGAACACCTCGAGGTCAAGGACCGGCGTGGAAACGTGCTGCGGGTCGTGGCCCAGATCAACCCGGGCGTCTGCCAGGGTTGTGGCACCTGCGCCGCCAACTGCCCCTCCAAGAGCATCGAGCTGGACGGCTTCACCGACGCCCAGGTCTTCGCGTCCATCCAGGCCTTGAGCCTGTGACGGAGGAACCCACCATGTTCGAGCCCCGCATCGTGGCCTTCGTGTGCAACTGGTGCACCTACACCGGCGCCGATCTCGCCGGCACCTCGCGCCTGCCCATGGCCACCAACGTGCGCATCGTGCGCCTGCCCTGCACCGGGCGCATCGATCCCCTCTTCATCGTCAAGGCCTTCGAGCGCGGCGCCGACGGCGTGATCGTCAGCGGCTGCCACCCGGGCGACTGCCACTACTCAGAGGGCAACTATCACGCGCGCCGCCGCTTCCGGCTCTTCAAGGAGCTGATGGACTTCACGGGCATCGACTCCGATCGGGTCACCTTCTCGTGGGTCAGCGCCAGCCAGGGCCAGAAGTGGGCCGACGTGGTCAACGGCACCACCGAGCGCATCCGCGCCCTGGGGCCTTTCGAGGGCTACCCGGGCTCCGAGGAGGTCGCATGAACGCCCTTCGAGACCTGGCGCGCCAGCTGCTCGAGGCTGGCGAGGTCAAGGTCGTCATCGGCTACGAGGACAGCCGGCGCGGTGTGCGCCCGGCCTTCGTCTCCGACCCGGCCGACGTGGACAGGCTGATCTTCGACGCCCGCTGTGTGCACAACCTGGCCACCTACCTCAACCCTCGGCGGGGCCACGTCAAGCGCCTGGGCCGGGCGGCGGTGGTGGTGAAGGGCTGCGACGCCCGCGCTGTGGCTGGGCTGCTGCGAGAGCAGCAGATCGCCCGCGAGGACTTCGTGCTCATCGGCGTGCGCTGCGGAGGGGTCTTCGACACCCCCGACGCCACCGGCCCCCTCGACGCCGCCTCCATCGCCCCGCGCTGCCACGGCTGCACGGTGCGCGAGCCCAGCCTGCCCGAGCATGTGGTGGGTGATCTGCCCCCCGAACCTCCGGTGGGTCGCGACCTGGACGCCGAGGTGGCACGGCTGATGGCCATGCCTGCGGCCGAGCGGCTGGCCTTCTGGAACCGTGAGCTGGCCAAGTGTGTGCGCTGCTACGCCTGCCGCCAGGTCTGCCCCTTGTGCGTCTGTGAGCGCTGCATCGTGGACAAGACCCAGCCCCGCTGGATCGAGCCCTCGGCCCACACCCGGGGCAACCTGGCCTGGCACCTCACCCGGGCCCAGCACCTGGCCGGGCGCTGCTCGGGCTGCAGCGAGTGCGAGCGGGCCTGCCCCGAAGGCATCCCCATCCACCTGCTCAACCACTTCCTGGCCGGCGTGGTGCGCGACGCCTTCGATCACGTTGTGGGGGACGATCCCGACGCCCCTGCCCCCGTGGGCGCCTTCCGCAAGGATGACGCCGAGGAGTTCATCGTCTGATGTCCGAGCCCTCGAACCTCAAGCACATCGACCGCGCGCAGCTGGCTGGCCTGGTGGAGGCGCTGGCTGGCGCTGGCACTGCGGTCATCGCTCCGGCCCTTCGCCACGACGCCCGCGGCACCGTGGGCTACCGCACGGTCACCACCATGGCGGACGTGGTGCTGGACAAGCGCCCCGACAACGCCCTCAAGTCCTTCTTCCTGCCCCCCACCGAGCCCCTGCTGCACTACGAGCGCCAGGGCAAGGACGTCACGCTCACGCCAGTGGACCCCAGCATCGGGCCGCGGGTGGTGCTGGGCGCGCTGCCCTGCGACGCCGCGGGCCTGCCCATCGTCGATAGGGTCATGGACTGGGACTACCGGGACGAGCCCTGGTTCGGCCGGCGTGACGCCACCACCGTCATCGCCCTGGCCTGCGACAAGGCCGACTCCGCCTGCTTCTGCACCGGCGTGGGCCTAGCCCCTGACGGCGCCTCTGGCTCCGATCTGTTGCTGGTGCCCGCGGGCGATGGCTTCCTGGTCGAGGTGTACAGCGACAAGGGCCAGGCCCTGGTCGACCTCCACCCCGCGTTCTTCGGCGAGCCCAGGGATCAGGAGCAGGCCCAGGCCTTCCGGGCTGGGCTCGGCGCCGCGCTCTCCCACGCCGACGGTCTCGACCCCGCGGCGGCCCGGGCATGGATCGAGGGCCACTTCATCGACCCCGCCTGGCCCGCCTTGGCGCTGTCCTGCCACGGCTGCGGCGCCTGCGCCATGGTCTGCCCCACCTGCCACTGCTTCGACATCGTCGATGAGCAAGAGGGCGTGGCCAAGGGCACCCGGCGGCGCAACCAGGACTACTGCCAGTACGGGCTGTTCACCCTCCACGGCGCGGGCCACAACCCCCGCGGCGACCAGGGCGCGCGTATCCGCCAGCGGGTCAGCCACAAGTTCGCCATCTACCCCGACCGCTTCGACGCCATCCTCTGCACCGGCTGCGGCCGCTGCTCCCGGGCCTGTGCCGCGGGCATCGACATGTTCGAGGTGGTGGAGCGTCTGGCCGGGCTGCAGGCGGACATCGACGAAGAGACCCCCACGGGAGGTGACCTGTGAACCTCTACCATCCCCACCTGATGCGGGTCACCGAGCGCATCGACGAGACCGTGGACACCGTCACCCTGCGCCTGGCGTTCCAGGATCCAGCCGTCGCCGAGGCGTTCGAGTTCCGCGCGGGGCAGTTCGCCGAGTACTCGGTCTTCGGCGAGGGCGAGTGCACCTTCTGCATCGCATCGGCCCCCACCCGGCTGCCGCTGATCGAGTGCTCCTTCAAGAAGGTCGGCAAGGTCACCACGGCGCTGTCACGGCTCGAAGTGGGCGACACCATGGGCTTCCGGGGCCCCTACGGCAACCACTTCCCCGTGGATGCCTGGAAGGGCAGGAGCCTGGTGTTCATCGCCGGTGGGATCGGGCTGGCTCCGGTGCGCTGCGTGATCGACAACTGCCTGGACCGCCGGGACGAGTTCGGCGATGTCACCATCGTCTACGGCGCCCGCTCGGTGTCCGACCTCGTCTACAAGGGCGAGCTCGAGGCCTGGGCTGCCCGCGCCGACGTTCGCCTGGTCAAGACCGTCGACCCCGGCGGTGAGACTCAGGACTGGGACGGTCAGGTCGGCTTCGTGCCCACCGTGCTGGGCGACGCGGCCCCGACCTCCGACAACGCCGTGGCCATCGTCTGCGGTCCGCCCATCATGATCAAGTTCACCCTGCCTGTGCTCGACAAGCTGGGCTTCTCCCAGGACCAGGTCTACACCACCCTCGAGAACCGCATGAAGTGCGGCCTGGGCAAGTGTGGGCGCTGCAACATCGGGCGCGTCTACGTCTGTAAAGACGGCCCCGTGTTCACGGCCGCCCAGGTTGCGGAGCTGCCGGCCGACATGTAGCGGGCGTCGCTTCGCGATGCAGGGCAGGGGTTTACCCTCGCCTGCTCGGCGGATAGCCTCACGGCGTGATCCGTCCCCCAGAAGGCAGTCGTCACCCCCTTCGCGCCCAGCTGTGGCGTGAGGCGCCGCTGCTCGTGGGTTTGCTGCTGGGGCTGGGCTTCATGCTGCACCCCGGCTGGGCGCGCTTCGACTACCCCCACGGGGCGGACTGGGACAGCTACCTGGGCTCGGCGGCTCACCTGTGGATCGACGCCGGCGCCTTCCGCTACAACGACTGGCGACAGCCGCTGTACCCCTGGCTAGTGGGGTGGCTGGGCTCGGGCGGCTCCTATGTGCTCGCGGGGCAGGTCTTGGCCCTGCTGGGTTCCCTGGGCACCGTGACCGGGGCTGGCCTGCTGGGGCGGGCCCTGTCCACGCCCTGGGCGGGCGGCCTGGCTGCGCTGGCCACGGCCATGCTGTCGGTGGTGCTGGACGGGTCCTGGTGGGTCAATCCCTACCCGGTGGTGGGCGCGCTCACGGCGCTTGCCCTGGCCTCGGCGGCCTGGTGCTGCCGCTGGCCCAGTGTCCTGCCGGCGGTGTTGGCGGGGGTGTTCGGGGGCCTGTGCCTGGCCATGGACCCCCGCGGACTGCCCGTAGCCTTGGCGGTGCCCTTGCTGGTGGCGCTGGGGCCTGGGGCATTGCGCCGGCGGGGCCTGCTGGTGGGGCTGGCCTTGCTGGGCCTGGCTGGGGGCAAGCTGCTGGACCACGGCCTGCAGGCCCACTACGGGATCGAGCTTCGCCCCATGGCCTCCCAGCTGGCGCTGCAGCACCAGGAATCCAGGGGGCCCGGCGCGGCCATGGACGAGGTCGCTGTGCGCGAGGCGCGCGTCTGCCGCGAGTCCCTCGGACAGGACCTAGGGCTCGGCACGCTGCTGGGTCCATGTGCCCGCCAGCGCCTGGCCCTGAACCTGCGGAACCTGCGCCGGTACTCCCACCTGCCTCCCTTGCTCCCTGCGCTGGTGCTGCTGGGGCTCTGTGTGGTGCCCGGGATCTGGGGGCGGCGCTCGTCCGCGGCCTCGGCGTTGGTCTTCCTGCCCTCGGCCGCGAGCTTGATCGCGGGCATGGCTTGGGTGCCCTACGTGGATCGATACCTGCTGCCCAGCGCCGCGCTGATGGGCTGCCTGGCGCCGGTGGTCCTGACGCGAGGAGGCGCGCTGGCGGCGCGTCGCTGGCCTGAACGCCCCTGGGTCGCGGGGCTCGGCCCGCTGATAGCCGCCGGCTGGGTGGTGGTGGTGTTTCCCACCGTACACCCGGGCGACTTCGTCAGGCCTGTCAGCCACATCCTCCGCCGCAAGGCCGAGCTGCCGGCGCCCGTGGACCCCCGCCAGGCGCTGGCGGACTGGGCCGTGGCCACCGTGGGTCCGGACGACCTGCTGCTGGACTGCGCCGAGCTGCACCTGGAGATCCTCCTGCTGCCTCGGAGCCTGTCGGTCTGGGATGCACCGCCCCACGATCCCCAGTGTCGCCAGCGCATGAAGCAGCCGCCCTCCATCGCCGGGCAGGTCTGGCTGGTCAGCCTGCACCAGCGGGGCCTGACCCCCGATCCCAGGCTTGTCAGCCCCGAGTGGCTCGCCGCGCGGGGGTGGGAGGAGCAGCCGCTGGAGCTCGAGCTGGAGCCCGGCACCCACGCCGCTCGACGGGCCAGCTGGCTGCGGCGCTGGCGCTGGCCCCGCTGAGAGGGCTCCGCCAGGGGGCGTCGAGTCGGATACGGTGACAGCATGCGATGCTCCCTCCTCGGCTTGGCGCTGCTCGTCCATGGCTGCGATGCTCCCGTCCCGGTCGCTCCTGGCGACTCGGGCGTTGGGGACAGCCGCCCCACCGACCCCGAGACCATCCCGGGCATCGAGGACACTCAGGCCTGCCCCCGTGTGATCATCAGCGAGGTGGTCAGCTCCAACCGGGACAGCCTCGAGGACGGCGACGGTGACAGCTCCGACTGGATCGAGCTGTACAACGCCTCGGGTGGTGCCGTGGAGCTCGAAGGGTGGGCCCTGTCGGACGAGCCTGGCCAGCCCGACACCTGGGGCTTCCCAGCGCTCACCCTGGGCCCCGGCGCGTTCCTGCTCGTCTTCGCATCGGGGCGTAGCGAGGATGCTCCCGTGGGCGAAGTCCACAGCAGCTTCCGCCTGAGCGCCGAGGGGGAGACGCTGCTGCTGAGCTGCTCGAGCGGCCTCGCGGACCGGGTCGAGATCCCCGCCCTGGGCGAGGACATCGCCTTCGGTGTGGAGCAACGGGTCAGCGAGCAGACCCTGCTCGGGGCCGGTGACGGTGCTCTGCTGCAGCTGGATCCCGCCCTGGGCTGGGAAGCCCCGGACCTGGACGACAGCAGCTGGATCCCGGTGATCCTGGGGGTGGGCTTCGACGGGCTGGCCAGCGACTCGGAGCCCGCCGATGTGGCCATGTTCGCCACCACCACGCAGTCCTCCGATGGGTACTCGCGCACGGGGGATCAGGCGGTGGACGGGGAAATGTCCACCTTCTCCCACACCGCGGACGGCGATCTCGAGCCTTGGTGGCAGGTGGACCTGGGGGGGCTGTGGTCCGTCGACTCCGTGCGCCTGCACAACCGCGGCGAGTGTTGCCCCGAGCGGCTCTACAACATCACGGTCAGCTTGCTGGACGCCGACGGCCTCGAGCTGTGGGCCAGTGATCTGCTCAACCCCACCGCCGAGGGCACGGTCCCCAGCGACCCCGGCGCGCTGCTCGAGGTGCACCCGGAGGAGCCCGTGGTGGCGGCCGCTGTGCGGGTGGCCAAGCATGCGGTCGGCGGAGCGGGCAGCAGCGAGTGGCTCAGCCTGGCGGAGGTCCAGGTGATGGCGGTCCAGGCATCGCCCTACACCGACGCCATCGCCACCGACCTGGGAGCGCTCATGCACGGGCTCACAGCCCGGGCGGGCCTGCGATCCTGGGTGACGCCGCCGGCCGAGGCTCCGGACCGCGCTCTGCTGCGGGTGGCCTACGACGACGGCTTCGGCCTGTGGCTGGATGGCGAAGTGCTGGCCGGGGCCGGCCTGGGCGAGATCCAGGCCAGCACCGAGCACGACGGCGCGCTGATCGAGCTCCACGTCCTGGACCCCCAGGCCTTCGACGGGGCCCAGGGATTGCTCGCCATGGAGGTCCAGAACCTGAGCCCCGCGGACGACGACCTGCTCTTCACGCCCGAGCTGGCGCTGCAGTGGATGGATCTGGGCGAGCTCCGCTACTTCTCGACGCCCACCCCGGGTGAGCCCAACGGCACCGGCTGGGAGGGGATCGTCCAGGCTCCGGAGGTCGACCATGCGCGGGGGTTCTATGACCAGCCCACCCCCGTGGACCTGTGCGGCCCCACCCCGGGGGCCTCCCTGGTCTACACCACCGACGGCTCCGTGCCCGAGCCCGACAACGGCGTCACCGTCGCCCCCCCCAACGAGGCCGGGTTCGCCTGCGTGACCGTCCCCGTCGACACCACCACCGTGCTGCGGGCGGCGGCCTTCCGCAGCGGCTGGGGCGACAGCCCGGCCGTGGCCCACAGCTACATCTTCCTCGCGGACGTGGTCCGCCAGCCCGAGCAGCCCTCGGGCTTGCCCAGCACCTGGGACGGAATCAGCCAAGCGGCGGTCAGCGCGGACTACGCCATGGACCCCGAGGTGGTGGACGATCCGGCCTACGCCGAGGACCTGCTCCGGGGTCTGCAGGCCATCCCCACGCTGTCCATCTCCATGCCTCCCGACGACCTGTTCGGCGAGGAAGCCGGGATCTACATCCACAGTGAGCAGCGGGGCGACGACTGGGAGCGGGCTGCCTCCATCGAGCTGCTGGAGCCCGATGGCGGGGGGTTCCATGAGCACTGCGGCCTGCGGATCCACGGGTACGGCTGGCGCTCCCACAGCAACACCAAGAAGCACTCCTTCCGCCTCGAGTTTTCGTCGGCGTACGGCGCCCGCAAGCTCGACTACCCCCTCTTCCCGGACGCGCCGGTAGACCGCTTCGACAGCATCGTGCTGCGGTCCCAGGGCAGCCGGGGCTGGCAGGACTTCCGGGACCCGGAGCAAGCCCAGTACCTGCGGGACGCCTTCGCCCGGGACACGGCTCGGGACATGGGCAAGGTGGACGGGCATGGCCGGCACGTACACCTGTACCTCAACGGTCTGTACTGGGGGCTGTACCAGCTGGTGGAGCGCCCCGACGCCGGCTTCGGCGAGGAGTACTTCGGCGGCGACGACGAAGACTACGACGCCATCAACCGTCGCACCTCCACCAACGAGGCCATCGACGGCACCCTGGAGGCCTATGACGCGCTGCTGGCCCTGGCCGACCAGGACGTCACCGACCCCGCGGTCTACGACGCCATCCTCGCCGTGCTCGATGTGGACGATCTCATCGACTACATGCTGATCCACCAGTACACGGTCAACCGGGACGGCCCGTGCTGCTTCTACCACAACAACATGCGCGGGCTGCGGGAGCGGCGCGACGGCGCCCTGTGGCGCTTCTTCGTGTGGGACATGGAGTACAGCATCTGGGAGGCCAGCGATGACACCAACGTCGAGGTGGACATCGCCGGGGCCATCTCCCACGTCTACGCCCGGCTGCGGCTCAACGCCGACTTCCGCGCCCGCTACGCCGAGCGCGCGGCCCAGCACCTGGGGCCCGGCGGCGCCCTCGGCGTCGAGGCCAGCACCGCCCGCTGGCTCGCCCGCAGCGACGAGATCGTCGATGCGGTGGTGGCCGAGTCGGCCCGCTGGGGCGACACCGACCGCGAGCCGCCCTACACCCGCGACGGGGAGTGGATGGCCGAGCACCAGCGGCTGCTCGGGGAGTTCTTCCCGTACCGCAGCGCCCAGCTCGAGCAGCAGCTCATCGACGCGGGCTTGATGGAGCCTTGAGCGGGGTGGTGGTCAGTCGCTCCGCGTGGCGCCCTGGAAGCCCCACTCCCCGCTGGGGGCTCGGGTCCAGGTGAGGACCAGCTCGGTGAGCCTGGTGTCGGCGTGGAGCATGATCACTGTCGGGCCCTCGTCGTCGAAGTTGGCCACGTCGTCGAAGCGCACCCGGATGCGACCCTGCTCGATGCGGTTGTCGGCGACCTCGTAGCTCTGGCCGCCGGCTTGCAGGCGGAACACGGGTGCCAGCACCGAGACCAGGTAGGGCAGGTCGATGTGTACGTCGTCCTTGCCCAGATCGGAGCTCGTGGCCAGCAGCGCGCCGTCGTCCAGGCTGGCCAGGCTCAGGTCCACCAGATGGTTCTCGGTGGCCTGGGGGCGCGAGGCCGGCGACCAGCGCTGCTCGGCCCGCTGGCGCATACGCTCCTCCCGCTGCCGGTGGGCCTGGTCGCGCTTGAAGGTGACGGTGTCGACCCACGCCACCGCCTCGTTGGACACCAGCACGGCGCGGATCGTGGCCACATCGTCCACGCCCTTGCGGTCGCCGCCCAGGTCCAGCAGGACCTCCACGTCGTCGAAGTTCGTGATGTCGTGGGCCGCGAGCACCGGCTCGGTGCGCGGCGCGAAGGTCTCGTAGTCATCGGGGTGCATGTCGGTGAAGTGCAGGCAGAGCACCAGGCTGGCGTTGTGCAGGCTGCGCTCGCTGCGGTTGTCCACCGCGACCTTCAGCTTGCTGCCGAGCATGGCCTCCTCGACCTCGAGGTCCAGCCAGCCACGCTCGGGCAGGATCAGCTGGTAGTCGTCCTGCAGGAAGGTCTCGCAGAACTGCAGGTCGCGGATCACCAGATCCCACTGACCCTGGGCGCGCCGCCGGGCGAAGTGGTCCATCACCTTCTTGCGTCCGGTCTCCACGTCACCCTGCTCGAAGGCCAGGCGGGCCAGCTGAAGGTCGGGGCTGAACCAGGCGGCGCCCAGCATGGAGGACTTGTACAAGGCCAGCACCAGGTTGCCCTCGCGGGACTTGCGCAGGAAGGTGCGGCTGCGGGCGCGGTAGGGGTCGAGCATGTCCTGGAGCAGCTCAGCCTGCTTGGGGTAGGTCACCGCGGCCTGCTCGAGATCCAGGCGGGCTGCCTTCAGGTCGCCGCGATGGGCGAACATGACTCCCCGCAGCAGGTAGGCTGGTGCCGACGCGTCGGCGTGTTCGTCCAGGTAGGCGTCCAGGATGCGCTGGGCCTCGTCGGGGTCCTCGGGGCTGGCGGTGTCGCCCTCGATCAGGGCCAGCGCCAGCAGCAGGTGGGCCTCGCGCTCGTGGGGCGCCAGCTCGATGGCTGCGCGGGCGGCCTGGGCCGCCGCCTCCCAGTCGCCGTCGTTCACGGCCAGGTAGGCGCGATCCCGAAGGTCGCAGAGCTTGCCCCACTCGTCCAGGTAGCGGTGGTAGATCCGGGCATGCGCGGTCAGGGTCTCGATCAGCTGCTGTTCGATCTCCATGACCTCCCGCAGCAGCCGCTGGTGGTCGGCCTGTTGCCCCCTCCAGTCCTCGTACACCTGGCGCACGCCCTCCTGGTCGATGCCCGCCTTGGCGATCTGCACCGACCCTCCACCGCCGGTCAGCGGGATGGACAGGCCGGCGTCACCCCCGACCTCGAGCTTGGACATCATCAGGACGTTGAGCACCGGGCCCATGTGCTTGACCAGGGCCCAGGTGGCGGCTTGGTCTTCGGCCTCCACCTGCCGCGCGTAGAGCTGGAACAAGACCTCCAGCACTTCGGCGCGCGCCTGGAGCACCTCGGCGGGGACGTGGCGGTAGTCCTTCAGGGCCATGGTGGAGAGGTACTCCTCGAGGGAGCCCCCGCTGGCCATGGTGGCGTCGATCTCGTGGAGCACGCGGACGGTCTCGTCCAGGTCGTAGTCCGCCTGCTGGGTCTGCTGGGCGCGCGCCTGCTCGATGCGGTCGAGCACGGGCTCGAAGCTCTCCCGCGCCCGCTCCTCTTGCCGCTGGACCGCCTGCCACGCGGACCACCGACTCCAGCCGAACAGGCCCAGGGCCAGCAACACGACCAGGACCGCGAAGCCCTGGCAGCCGCTCATCCACCGGCGACGTCTCCACTGGACCTCGATGTCATCGCTGCTCATGGTCGCTCCTCGGGCCGGGTCATCAGCGCCGCAGACGGTAGGACAGGGTCAGCTGGGCGCGACGCAGCTGGCTGGCGATGGTCAGCCAGCGGGTGAGGGAGGCGCCCAGCTCGTCGCTGCCTCCCCAGCGCTCCTGAGTGGCGGCGCGCAGCTCGGCGTCGCCGTCTTCGCGAAGGGCCCAGGCCCGCAGCATGGCGCGGGCCGCGGGCGCGTCCAGGCCGCGGCGGGGGGAGTAGAGGGGCAGCAGGCCATGGGGCGGCACCCCGGCCGCGGCACCACCCCGCACGATGCCCCCCTCGCTCTGCACCAGGTAGAGCACCCGATCGTACCCGGCGCGCAGCACGCAGCGACCGTCGGGTGGCGGCAGAGCCTCTTGCAGGGCGCGTGCCGCTGTGTATAGGCGCGCCGCCCGGGCGCCCCGATCCGCGCTGCGCCCACGCATGGCCAGCCGGTGGCGGGAGGCCGCCAGGTGGTCGGCCAGGGCGCGGCGCAGCAGGCTGGATGCCTCCTCGGCCGATGCGGGGGGCTCGGTGGCCCAGGGCTCCATCAGCTGCGTCAGAGGGTGCAGCGCGCCGGGATCGAGCATGAGGAGGCAGGCTGCCAGCTGGCTGATGTCCGCCCGGGGACACGCCTCGCCGGCCAACGGGTCCAGCCAGACCAGGGTGGCGCGCTGATCGCTTAGCAGGATCTGCTGGGAGCCCAGGGTGCGCATGGCGAGCCCGCGCCGCTGCATGGCCTGCAGGGTCTCGAGCCCCGTGCCCAGCCAGCGGATCAGCAGCTGGAGATCGGGCGGATCTTCCGCGGGCAGCAGGGATGCGAGGGGCACCCCCGCCAGGCGGTAGGCCACATGGGGGCAGCCGCCGTGGGCTTGGAAGCGCATGGGTGCCAGGCCCCGCAGGCCCGTAGCGGCGCGGATGCCCCGCTCGATGCGGCGAAGCAAGATGGGATCCCGCTGCCACTCGGGCCGCAGGCAGCGCACGGCCCCCTGCTCACCGCTGTCCTCCCACCACCCGTGCCAGGTGGATGTCCAGGCGTCATGGGCCATCAGTCGGTCCCGGCGCAGCCCTTCGACTACCCTGGGCAGGCCTTCCTCGGCGCGCTCGACGGCGCGGAGCCAGAGCAGTGGAGGGTCCAGCGCCTGCAGGCGCTCGGGGTGCCCGTCGGCCAGGGCCTCGACAGCGGCCCGCTGCTCGCTCGGAGGACGATCCATGGTGCAGCCGGCCTCGCTGAGGAGGTCGGGCAGGCCGCGTGGGATAGGATCACCAAAGCTGTCGTAGAGGACTTTCACCATGGCGCAGAGCATGCCACGGAACGCCACGCCGGGTCAGCCGTCCGAGCTGGGCGTCCGACCTCCGCCTGGGATCCGTCGCGTCCTGGTGCTGGCCCTGTGGGTGGCCTCGCTGCTGGTGTCGCTGGGGGCCGACCAGCCCCTGCCGGAACGCCCTGCGGGTCAGCCTGCGGCGCTGTCCGTGGCCATGGCCCTCGAGCTGGCGCTGTTGGCGGAGGGGGACTGGGACTCCACCCCCGGCAGCCTGGAACAGGCCCGCGCCTTGTTCGGACGTCCTGATCTGGTCCAGGCTCAGGTCCGAGACTTGGCTATAGAGGCCGCTCGGTCCTGGTCTGGTCGCACCGAGCCGGCGCGGCGCCTCTACCTCGCCTGGATCCGCGTGCAGCGGGCGGATGAGCGTCTGGCCACCCTGGAGGTCGAGGGGGCGGTGGGTCAGCTGGCGCGCACCGGGCTGGTGGCCGAGTTCTGCGGAGCTCTCGGGGGCAGCACCCATCTTCCGCCCAACCAGGCGGTGGGCCTGCTGGCCACCAGCGCGGCGACCCACGACGCCGTCTTCGCCCTCGAGCGCGTGGGGGCCGCCCTCGAGGCCATCGTGCCCACCACGCTGCTGGGAGCCCACCAGCTGGTGGCCTGGCGGACCCTGCTGGCGGTGGCGCGGGTGCCCGGGCCGGTGGCCGATCTGCGCATCCCCAGGGCGCAGGGCCTGCCCCTCGAGCGCCCGGTGGCCCCCCTGATCCGGGTGGAGCCCGAGCGGGTCATCCTGTCCAGCCGCGCCCTGGTCTCGTGGTCCAAGGGCCAGCTCGTGGTGGACCAGGGCCCCGTCGCCGAGTCCCTCGACAGCTGGTCGCCCAGCTCCTGGCAGCGGTGGCAGGCCATCGCGCGGCGACGGTCGGAGCTGTCGCTGGCCGGGATCACCGTGCTGCCGCCAGCAGACGCCCACCGTGCGGGTCAGGTGCTCACCCCCAACATCGCCGCTGATCCCGATCTACCCGTAGAGCGCCTCGTCCAGATCATGGGATCCCTCCACGCCGAGGGCGTGGAGCAGCTCTGCCTGCTCGTGCGCCCCGCCGAGCACCTCGAGGTGCGCCAGGTCTGTGTGCCCTTCGTGGCTGGTGTCCCCACAGGAGGCGTGGTCTGGCGCCTGGGCCCGGGTGGGCTCTACACGGATCAACTCCCGTCAGGCGGGCAGGACGCCTGGGTGGTCGCGCAGCCCGGTGCTCGGGTCGAAGACCTGGTGCTGGCGCTCGAAGAAGCGCACCACGCGGGCCGCTCCCTGGGGCTGGCGGCCCGGGAGGGCATCTGACTAGGCATCACTGGCGGCGGCCCGGTGCTCCTGGAGCACCAGCAGGCGGCCGGAGTCGATGCTGTGGCGGAGCTGCTCGACCTGATCGACGCCCTCGACGGTGATGGACAGGCTGCCGCTCTGCTCGCGGTCGATGAAGCCCTTGGTCCGGAGGTACCACAGGTGGAACTCGAGCAGCTCGATGGGGACGTCCAGCAGGGAGGATAGACCGTAGTCCCCCAGCCCCGGCGAGCGGGGAGAGCGCCTGCGCTGGGTGTACAGCAGCGACAGGATCTTGGTGCGGATCTCCTGGTCGTCCACCAGCACGCCGTCGTCCGAGGCCTCGCTCACCAGCTTCCACTGCCCGTCCCAGTGGTGCTTGTGTTCCACGTCGTAGCTGGCGCGCTGCACCGGGTCGCACAGGATCTCGTGACCGGTCACCAGCCGGGCGAAGCGGGCGGCGTCGCCGGTGTCCTGGTTGTCGGGGTGGTAGCGCTTGGCCAGGTGGCGAAAGACGCGCGTGATGGTGTCCTGGTCGGCGTTGGAGCTGACCTGGAGCTGTTCATAGTGGTCCACGAAGCCTGGTTTCATGGGGGCGTGTCCTCGTGGTCGGTCGCGCCCGGCGCTGCGGGGAGTCCGCAGCGGGACGGGACCCGTGATCCGATGGTAGCCGAGCCGGCCGAGCCCACCCGGCCGAGACAGCGCGGCTGTGGGCACAGCTACCGAGTCGACCCGGACGGCTCCGGCGCAGCGATGGGGTGGCGAGCCTGTCGCTACTCGTCGTAGACGTACGCCTCGAGCATCGACTGGTACCAGGCGGTGTCGATCTCGGCGACGAGGGCGCCGCGGTCGATGATCGTGGAGTTCGGCACGGTGATGCTGGGATCCCAGCGCGCGAAGACCTCTCGGTTGGGGTCCGAGAGGATGGGGAAGCTGAGGTTCTTCTCGGCGGCGTAGGCGGCGGCCTCGGCCGAGGTGGTGTCGTACATCACCATCAGGGGGATGAAGCCGTCGGGGCCGTATTCCTGGAAAGTCCACTCCAGACCTGGAGCGTTGCCTGCGCAGCCGCTTCAACTGAATCCAGCGAACTCGATCAGCACCACCCGGCCGCAGAAGTCATGCAGCGACACCGTGTCGCCGTACTGATCTTCGAGGGCGAAGTCGAAGGCCACCTGGCCCTCGCCGTTGCCGGTGGCCTCGATGGTGTCGTTGCACTCGCTGTCCTTGCGCCAGCCACCTGCGTAGGGCTGGTCCTGGGCGTCCAGCGGGTCGCTGCCGGCGTCCTGCTCGGCGCCGTTGGTGAAGCCGTCGCCGTCTTCGTCACCCGACGGGTCCAGGCCCTGGCCACCCCCGGTGTCGTCCTTGTCAGGATCTCCGCAGGCCACGAGGCCGAGCAGGCTGAGGAAGGCGAGCCAGCGCATGGAACCTCCTGCGTGGTGGGTGCTCGTTGGGCTCAGCATAGGGCCCACGCTTCCGGGACACAAGGGCGCCGCGAGGGGCTGACGGATCCCTCACTCGTCGATGTAGCCCAGGGCCTCGAGGTGTTCGTTCATGCCACCGTCGTTGGCCTCGAGCTCGCCCTCATGGGGGTAGGGCAGGGGGCTTTGGTGGAGGGTGAGGGTGAAGCGGTGGTCGCCCCTGCCTGCGGTCACCAGGGTCTGACGCCGGGCTAATACCAGGCTTGGATCCCGCGCACGGGGCGAGCGCTGGCCGGTCCAGCTGTCCTCGCCGCACTCCACCACAAGCTGCAGATCAGCGACGTCCAGGGGGTCGCCCACGGGCTGGACGAAGATCTCCCGCGGCAGGTACAGGCCGTCGCCCTGGGCGACACTCAGCTCGCTGCCCGCCAGCACTGGGTTGGCCATGTCGCCGGTGAGGGACAGGGGGTGCCAGGCCTGCTCGAAGCCCGCCCCGTGGTGCAGCGTGACCCGCCCCTCGAAGTCCTGGACGATGCGGCCGTCCCCCGGGCCGTACAGGCGCCAGACCGGGCGGACTTCGCGCTCCAGGGCCTGGGCCAGCAGGGGAGGAAAGCGCTGCAGGTCGGCTTCGGGTGTCCCGGCGAGATCCTGCAGCTCGTCCGGGTCGGTCCGCAGATCGTACAGCTGCTGGGTTCCGCCCCTGGCGACCCACTTGAGGCCCTCGGGCGCCAGCACGCCCCAGGCCTCGTCGTCGTAGAGCAGGCCCCCGAAGAAGTGCGCGCGCGCGGCCAGCTCCTGCATCGCCTGGGTGTCGCCCTTTGCCGCGGGCAGCAGGGAACGCCCAAGCAGATCCTGGTGACCTTCAGCGCCCAGTTGATCCAACAGGGTGGGGGTCAGATCCAGCAGGGAGACGGGGACCTCCACCCGCCCAGGCGGCAAGCCGGGAGCCCGGATGGCCAGGGGGACGCGCAGCAGCTCGTCGTACAGGGTGTGGCCGTGCTCCACGCTGCCGTGCTCGAAGAACTCCTCCCCGTGGTCTGAGAACACCACCACCACGGCGTCTTCCCGCAGTGAGCCCAGCAGGCGCTCAAGCTCGTGATCCATGAAGAGGATGTTCTGGTCGTAGCGGCCAACCAGGTAGTCGCGCACCAGGTCCTGCCGCTCGCCGCGGAGATTCAGCCCCCGCAGCCCGCGCCGGTTGATCTTGCCCGCCAGCCCCTCGGGTTCCTCGCCTGCCCAGCGTCCCTGGTAGGCCTCGGGCTCGTTGTAGGGCATGTGGGGGTCCATCAGCTGGACCATCACCATGGCGTCGCGGTCCTTGTGGCGATCCAGGAAGGCGATGGCGCGGTCCACCTGCTCGTCCGCCGGCGCCAGCAAGTGGTAGCCATACCAGCCCCAGCCGTGGCCCATGTCGAAGGCGGAGGTGAGGAAGGCGTTGGCGACGAAGGCGCCGGTGACGAAGCCCAGCTCGGCCAGTCGCTCTTGCAGGGTGACGGCCTGGCCCCAGGCACCCTGGGGCATGCCCGTGAGCAACGCGCGCGCGGAGGGGAGAGTCCACGAAGAGGTGGCGCGGGCGTCGTCGAAGACCGCGGCTCCCGACATCCAGGCGTCCAGGGCCGGAGTGGTGGGGCGCTCGTAGCCGTAGGCGCCCACGTGGTCCCGGCGCAGGGTGTCCACGAAGACCAGCACCACCTGCCGCGGGCGCTGGCTGGGCGAGTAGACCACCGGGTTGGCCAGGAAGACGTAGTCCAGCAGCGGGCTGTCCCCCGGCTCGCTGATCAGCTCGAGCTCCACCTGCTGGCCGGCCCAGGCCTCGAGATCCGCCCGGATGGGATTCCAGCCGTCACATGCCAGGCGGTGGACCTTCAGCTCGGTCACCACGCCGTCGGCGTGGACCCGCAGCCGCAGCAGCGCGCCATCGGAGGCCAGGCCCTGGTCCACCGCGGGCTCCAGCAGGCGCGCCTCCAGATCCAACACGGCCCCCGGGGGCACCGTGACCCGCCACCGCGCCAGCCCCGGGGCGGGGAGCAGCACGCCGCGGCGGAGCTCGTCGTCCACACTCAGCTCCCGCAGGGCAAAGGCGGCCCCTTCCAGCGTCGAGCTGGCCGGGTCCAGGGCGTTCTCCCAGGCTGCAGCGGGTGGGTAGCGGACGCGGAGCGAGCCTGCGCGGGGGGGCTCCGAGCCCAGCGCGGGCCGGATCTGAAGCTCGCCGGCCCTGGCCCGCCAGGTGGTGAGCTCGGGCTGTGCGCTGCGATCCCAGTTGTAGACCAGCTCTTCGTCGTCGGGGCCCAGCAGCGCCATGCCATCGGGCGGCGTGCGCGTGGTGTGGCCGTAGAAGACCTGGCCTACGGGCAGGGCGACGCAGTACGCTTCGAGCCCTTCGTCCCGCCAGCAGCGCTCCGGTTCCTGGCGCAGGGTGGCGATGGAGGGCGTGGGCAGCCCGTGGGGGTGGTTGGTGGAGGGGAGCTCGAGGGCCACCAGGGCCTGGGGCTGGTGCGCGAGCAGCAGGGGCGCGGCCGGTGCAAACTCCGGCAGCGCCGCCGGGCATCCGAGCAGCTGCGTCGAGAGCAGCGCGAGCGCCGCGGGGAACCCCGGCCGCCCCCTCATGCGGGAGCCCCCGCGCTCAGCTGCGCGTCGAGATCTTCCCACTCCAGAAACAGCTCGGCGCTCCGCGCTTCTGCGGCCTGTCGCTCCTCGCTCAGGCCGCGCAGGGCAGAGAAGTCGGTGGCCGCCTGGACCATGGCTTGGTCCAGATCCTCGATGCGGGCGTCCAGGCGTTCGATCTCCACCTGGATGGCGGTGACCCGGCGCTCCATGCGGTCGCGGTCCCGGGACTGCCGCTTGCGCACGGCGTGGGCGGCGGCGCCCTCCGCGGCGCTGTCGCGCTCGGACTCCTCGCTGCGCAGCTTGGAGGCCTCGAAGAAGGCTGCGCGGGCGCCCTCGAACAGCTCGAGCCCTCCGCCCGAGACCATCGCGACGTGAGTGGCCACATGCTCCACCAGGTAGCGGTCGTGGGTGGCCACCACCACGGTGCCCTGGAACGCGGCCAGGGCCTCGGCCAGCACGCCCACGGTCACCGCGTCGAGGTGGTTGGTGGGTTCGTCCAGCAGGAGCAGATCGTGCCGTCGCAGTGCGAAGCCCGCCAGCACCACCCGCGCCTTCTCGCCGCCCGAGAGGGAACCCACCGGGCGCAGGGCCGCGTCGCCGGACAAGCCCAGGGCGCCCAGCACGCTGCGGACCTGCTCGGGGCTGGCCGTGGGGGCGCGGGCCAGCACCTGATCCAGGGCGCTGAGCTCCGTGTTGAGCTCCCGCGCGGCCTCCTGGGTGAAGACCCCCAGGCGGACCCCCTCTGCGACGCGTCGGCGTCCGCCCGAGAGGGCCAGGTGGCCGGCCAGGGCCCGCAGCAGCGTGGACTTGCCGCAGCCGTTGGGGCCCAGCAGGGCCAGGCGCGAGCCGGGCTCCAGGGCCAGATCCAGGCCCAGGAAGATGGGAGGACCCCCGGGCCAGCCGATGGTGGCGTCGGACAGCTCGACAGGCGCGGAGGCCACGGGCTCTGCAGGGGGGAGCCGGAAGCGCGGCGTCTGGCGCTCGCGGCTGGGAGCTTCCACCCGCTCCATGCGGTCCAGGGTCTTCTGGCGCGCGCGGGCCTGGGAGGCCCGATCCGCCTTGGCGCGGTTGCGGTCGATGTAGTCCTGCAGGCGGGCGATCTCTTTCTGTTGCGCGTCCCAGCTCGAGCGCTCCCGCGCCAGCTGCAGGCTGCGCTCCTTCATCCAGCCGTCCAGCTTGCCCCGGAAGGTCAGCAGGCGTCCGCTGTGGACCTCGGCGATGCGGTTGCAGACCTTGTCGAGAAGATGACGGTCGTGGGACACCACCACCAGGGCGTGGGCGTAGCGCTCGAGGAAGCCCGCGAGCCAGCTGCGGGCGGCCATGTCCAGGTGGTTGGTGGGCTCGTCCAGCAGCAGGAGTTCGGGCTCCGACAGCAGCAGGCAGGCCAGCTCGATGCGCACCTGCCAGCCCCCCGAGAAGGCGTCGCAGGGGCGCCTCCAGTCCTCCTTGCGGAAGCCCAGGCCGTGCAGCACCTCGCCCACGCGCTCCTCGGCGGCGTACCCCCCGGCCAGCCTGAAGCGCTCGGTGGCCTCTCCCAGGGCGGCCGCGGCGCTGGTGTCGCCGTCCAGCACCGCCCGCTCGGCCCGGTCGAGCTCCTGCCGCAGGCGTCCCAGGCGGGTCATGGACGCGCGAGCTTCGTCCCACAAGGGCCGCTCGCCCCGGCTGGGGGGCTGCTGCCGCAGGTAGCCGAGGGCCAGCCCTGGGCGCAGCCGCACCGTGCCCCGCTCGAGGTCCAGCTCGCCTGTGATCACGCGGATCAGCGAGGTCTTCCCGCAGCCGTTGGGGCCCATCAGGCCCACCCGGTCACCCTGATGCACACCCCAGGAGGCGTCGACCAGCAGGTCGCGCCCTCCGAGGCTCAGGGTGGCTCGCTCGAACCGTAGCATGGCCGCGCCAGTAACCCGTGGGCAAGCGTTCAGGATCCGCGAGTACGGCATCGGCCGGGCTGCGGGGGGACGTAAAGTCCCCCAGCTGGGCGGCCGGCGACGGGGCGCCCCGCGCAGAGTGCCGGGCGCCTCGGGCGTCAGTCCACCAGCCCGTACTCGTGCTCGCACTCGACGATCAGGAAGGTGTCGCAGGCGGCGTCTTGGACGCAGGCGAGCTCGCCGGTCACGTCCGCGCCTTGCTCCTCGTACCAGGCGCAGCCCTGCAGGCAGGAGTCGAAGCGGGGGTAGGCGCCGTAGCTGCAGGTCTCCACCAGCTGCTCGCAGAGGTCCTGGCAGTTCGCCGAGGCGTTGGCGGCGGACTCCGGTTCGCAGGCCGTGGTGGTGAGCAGCAGGAGCAGGGGCAGGAGGGGGCGCATGGGATCTTCCTGGCTAGCGGAGGGAGGCGGTGCCGAGCACGCCGATGGACACCACTGACTCGACGTAGGACTTCGAGGCTGGATTGGCGGTCCACTCGATGATGTAGCGGTACATGTAGACGGCGACCAGCGTGCCGGGGGCGTAGGCGCTGAGGGAGGAGGCGGGGATGGTGATGGAGCCGTTGTCGTAGTCGCGACACAGCACGGTGCCGATGTAGTTTCCTGAGGTTCCGTCGTACATGCCGAGCATCGCAACGAAGGTGCCTGTCACGCCGAAGGGGCTGTAGGAGATCGTGGTGCCCTGGCGGCTCATCTGGGCATCGAAGGCGCAGTAGTTGGTACAGGTTCCGCCCAGGAAGCGCGGCGTGGCGACGTACAGCAGCTCGTTGGGGGTCACGCTGGTGATCATCTGCCCCGTTGTCACCGCGTCCACGATGGTGAACGGACCCCAGTCGCCGCCGTCAGCCGCTTCGAGGTCGTAGGCGGTGTTGCGCTGGAAGTCGCTGTCGGTGAGCGAGCCTGCATCGTACTGGGCTTGGCCCCCCACGGTGGTGCGGGTGAGCGTGAGGCTGCGGCTGCCCGCCGTGAGGTGGATGTTGGTGCCGATGTCCAGGTAGCTCGATGCCGGGGGCGTGTTGCTCGGGTTGGACACGCAGCTGCCAGGGTCGGGCAGCCAGGAGGTCCAGGTGGTGGCCGTGGCATTGTGGAACGCCGCGAACGCGCTGACCTGGGGCGATGTGGCGCCGAAGCACTCGGTGCAGGCGATCTGCAGGTGGCTGAACTCCACCACGCCGCCCACGCCGTCGATGTCGCCGCCCGAGGTGTCGTCGGGGATGACACTGTCGCTGAAGGTGTAGCCGCCCGGGACGGTCACCTCGCCCAGGCTCGAGCGCACCACCACGTCGACCTCGAGCTCCATGCCCGCGTTGGGGGCGGTGACGGTGATGGCGCCGCCGTCCAGGATGGTGGCGTCCACCACGGCATTGCCGAAGCTCACGCTGACCGTGCCCTCGAAGCCGCCGCCGGTGATGGTGACCAGGTTGCCGCCGGCGGTGGGCCCATAGTGCGGATCCACGTCGCCTACCCACAGGCCCTCGGGACCCGAGTCGACGTTGGGCGCCAGGAACAGATCACCGCAGCCGCCCAGGGCGGGCGCCAACAGGATCAGCGCCAGGAGCCAGGACCTCATTCGGCGGTGTCCCCTCCCATGCTGCCCAGGGGGTCGTAGATGAAGTAGCCGACGCCCGACTCGCCGCCCCAGGTGTCGGTGACCCACAGGTGGATGCGGTCGCCTACGCGGTTGGCCGCCACGGCACCGACCTCGCCTTGCGGGGTCTGGTTGATGGGGATGCGCTCTTGCTGGACCTCCCAGGTGTCGCCGTCGCTCGAGGTGGCCCAGCCCAGGAACATCTGGCTGGAGGTCTGGTACCCGACGTTGACCTCCCAGTCACCGAAGCCCACGAAGAACATGTACCAGGAGCCCGCCAGCTCCACGACTGCGGTGCTGATGAAGCCCTCGTCGTACCAGGAGTTCGGGGGGCCCGCGGGGATCATCTGGCGTTCCCCCATGGTCCAGGAGAGGCCATCGGCGGACGACATGGCATACATCGAGCACGCGGTCTCGCCCATGTTGTAGCCGGCGACGTAGCCCTTGTAGCCGCCCACGGTGCCCAGGCTCAGCCCCAGGGGCCAGCAGCCGTTCACCATGCCGCCCGAAGAGGGATTGACCAGGTCGAAGACCGGGTCGGAGAGCTCCCAGTCGAGGCCGTCCACGGACGACGCGGTGCCGAGCTTCCACTCGCTGCCCACCACGTTGTACCCACCGTAGAGGATCAGGTACTGCATGGCGGTGGGGTCCCAGACCACCTGCATGCCCTGCATCCCGTCGTGGTTCCAGGCCCGGAAGTCCTCGGGTTCCTCCAGCAGCGGGTTCGAGGGGTAGGGTGTCCAGGTGGTGCCGTCGTCGCTGATGGCGTAGCCCAGGCCGTAGTCGCCGTACTCGCTGCCTACGGGCGCCCCGATGTACCACATCTGGTAGAAGGGGTGCCCCACGACCTCGGTGACGTTGAAGGTGGTGTTGCCGATGGCCCCTGCCCAGGTCTCGCCCGAGGTGGTGAAGACCGGGTTGCAGTCGTACGAGTAGAAGTCCGAGTCCAGGACGCGGGTGAAGTCGCACTCGGTGACGTCGCCGGGGTCGATGTCAGGTGGCGCTGGGATCACCTCGTAGTCGGACGGACAACCGGTCAAGACGAGCGCGAGAACCAGGGTTGGGCGCATGGGGCCTCCAGGTCGGCATCTCCATTGAGGATAGCGGCTCCCATGGCCGCTGGCCACGGCCTGGGACGCCGTGGTGCACGCTGGCAGGCGCGCTGCGGCTGCAATACTGCTTCGGAGAGCTGCGCGCGCTGCGCTGGAGGCACGGTGATCGGAAGTCGATTCGGGCGGTACCGCGTAGAGCAAGAGCTCGGCAGAGGCGACTTCGGGGTCACCTGCCGGGCGGTGGATGTGGAGGGCTCGGGTCGCGAGCTGGCCTTCAAGGTCGCCCACGCCCACCTGTGCCAGGACGATCTCTTCCAGGCCCTGCTGGAGCGCGAGTGCGCGCCCCTGCGGGGCCTGCGGCATCCGGGCATCGCCGCCTTCCAGGGCCTGACGGCCGAGGGCGGGCAGCTGGTGGCCGCCCGCGAGCTGGTGGCGGGCGAGGATCTGCGACGCGTGATCGCGCGGGGGCGCGTACCTGTGGAGCACGTGCCCGGCCTGCTCGAGCTGGCCCTGCGCGCCCTGGCCCATGCCCACCAGCAGCGGGTGATCCACGGCGACATCAGCCCCACCAACATCTTCTGGTGCTACGACGGCAGCCTGCGGCTGACCGACTTCGGCCTGGCCAGGGCCGTCCATGTGGCCGAGGCCACCCGCACCGGCGCACCCTCGGGCCACGCCGACTACATGGCGCCCGAGCTGGCTGAGGGCGTGCAGAGCGCGCGCTCGGACCTCTACTCCATCGGCCTGATCGCCTACGAGTGTCTGGTCGGGCACCCCGCCTGCGAGCCTGGCGACGCCGCGAGCAAGGCCGCGTGGCATCGCAACAAGGGCCTGCCCGACCCTCGCGTCGAGCAGCCCGACTGCCCTGACTGGCTCGCTCGAGTCCTGATGCAGCTGGCGGCCATCGAGCCCTCCACCCGGCCCAAGGACGCCGATGCGGCGCTGATGCTGCTGCGGCCGGTGCGGGCGCCCACCGTCGGCGACTCCAACCTGGAGCCGTCCACCCAGATCGGCTCGTCGTCTTCGGGCTTGGTGCCTCCGCCTCCCCCGGAGCGCACGCCTCCCGCCCCGCCGACCATCGAGCGCCCCGTGCTGGAAGACACCGTGGCCACCACGGCCCCCGAGGGCTTCGGCGGCGGCGGATTCAGCGCCAGCGCCGGCTTCGGAACCGGCGGCGGCTTCGGTCGCACCGTCACCGAGGCTCCCCCGGCCAGCGCTCCCTCGGCCCCGCTATCGTCCAGCCCCGGCCTGCCTTCGCCTCCTCTCGCAACTGGGGCCCCGGTCTCGGCCACCGCCGCTGCCGGGGTGGCCGCGCCCCGCGTGCCGGCCTCCGCCAGCGCCCGCGGCGTGGATCGTCGGCTCGACCCTCCCACCGCCCAGGAGCGGGCGCTCGCGGCCAAGCGGGAGCGAATCCGGGTCGCCGTGTTCTGGTCCGTGGCTGTAGGGGTCCTGCTGGTCAGCGTCGTGGCCTTCGTGGGCTACCGGGCCATCGAGGCCCGGCGCTTGGCTGCGGCGAGGGCCACAGGTCCCGACTTCGATCCCGAGCTGCTGCTGGGTGGGGGCTACGACCGCTACGGCGAGCCGCCGGAGGTCGAGAAGCCCGGTGGTGGTGGCCGGTCCAGCGCGGGGAACGACGATGACGTGGCTGCCACCGATCCCAACGCCAAGGCTGCGGTCCAGCAGCGTCCGGCCGCTGGCGCCAACGACGAGCGCTACCTCTTGGGAGGAGGGGCCGAGGCCACGGGTGAGTATGGTCACCTCAGCCTGTCCTCCAACCCCATCGGCGCACGCATCTGGGTCGACAACCAGGAGCTGGGCTACACGCCCCTCGAGGCCCACAGCCTGCGCGAAGGGCGCCATGTGGTGCGCCTCGAGCTCGAGGGCTTCGCCTGGTCCAGCCAGGCGGTCGAGGTGCGCCGCGGCGAGCTTGTGGATCTGGGCAACGTCACCCTCGAGCGCGAGGTGGTCGCGGCTGGGCCGGTGCTGCTGTGGAGCGTCGAGCTCGAGGGCTCCAGCGTCTTCGTAGACGGCACCCACGCCGGCAGGATGCCTGTGGTGGTCGAGATGACCCCTGGGCCCCACACCTTCTTCGTGCAGCCCAGTCAGGGAGAGCCGATCGAGCTCGAGCTCATCGCCTACCCCGGCACGGACGACGACCCAGGCCGTCTCCAGTTGGAACCGCGCTGACGCCCGACGCGCGCCCTGGCGACCCCCGCTGAGCGGCCCAGCGCGTGCCCGCGAGATGTGTCCGAAGTGACAAGTTGCACCATCGATATGGTCGATGTCGCAGATTGTCTGAGATCCAGGTGGATCACGGGATTCCACTGCTGTATAGTAGCGATGACCGCAGTGGCGCGCTGCGCGAAGCGTACGTACACCTCCAGGGAGGCACCCAGATGTCCACCAAGACCCTCACCATCCTCGCTTCTGTCGCCCTCATCGGCTGTCAGGGCGCAGGCTCCACCCTCGATCAAGAGATCGGCCGCATCGGTGGCTTCGTCTACGATCTCGATGGCAACCCGGTCGCCGACGTCACCGTCGAAGTCCAGGGCCTCGAGGCCACGACGAACGCCAGCGGCTACTACCAGCTGGGCGACATCCTGCCTGCCTCGGCGATCCCGGTGACCTTCCACAAGGACGGCTACGCCACGGGCTATTCCCGCGCCGAGCTGATCTCTTGGGAGTTCGTGTCGGTCAATGGCACCATCATGCCCATCGACGGCACCGCCACCTTCGACGCCTCCGTCGGCGGCACGGTGGAGATCGAAGGCGTGAGCATCACCTTCGCCTCCGACAACATCCTCACCACCAGCGGCGAACTCTACACGGGCGAAGTGGTCGTCTCCTCCACCCACGTCAACCCGCACACCTCCGAGATCCTCGGCGCCCCCGGCGACCTCACCGCTTGGCGCAAGGTCACCGACGCGGGCAAGGACGACAGCTACACCCTCAACCAGCTGGTCTCCTACGGCATGATCAACGTCACCCTCGAGACCCCCGAGGGCGAAGAGGTCGAGGTCGATCCCACCCAGCCGGTCGATGTGTCCATGCCCATCGACAACGGCGAGTACCCCGACGTGTACCGCCTCGATGTCGGCGACACCAACGACGTGTGGTCCTTCGACCCTGAGCTGTCCCGCTGGGTGGACGACGGCGTGGGCACCATCGCCGAGACCGATGATGGCCTGGCCTTCGAGTTCCAGGCGTCCCACTTCTCCTGGTGGAACTGCGACCAGGGCTACGTGCCCACCTGCGCCACCGGCTACGTCTACGACGTGCTGGACTTCCCGGTCCGCTCCGCCGAGGTCACCTGCACGGGCTCTCAGACCAACTCCACGGTCTACACCGACGAGAACGGTCTGTACGTCTGCACCGTCATGGTGGGCGACACCATCAACGTCACCGCCACCACCACCGTGGGTGGCCGCAACTGGTCCGAGACCGAGGGCGGCGTCTACCTCTACGGCTACGGCTCCTCCGCTGCCGATTGCCAGCCCATCGACGATCTGGACATCCAGGTCTGCCGTGAGACCGGCGTCATCACCGGTGGCAACTTCACCGCCTCCTCCGGAAAGGGCGGCGAAGAGTACCAGGTCGACCTCATCGAGGCCGCCTTCTGGGAGCCTCAGGGCGACCCCATCCTCTGCGAGGATCCCTGGAACTCGCTGGACGACAACGAGTGCACCATGGCCCACCCCGACGAGGTCGAGAAGTGGGTCGACAATGGCGACACCATGGTCGAGGCCTACGAAGATGGCCGCTCGGTCGGTGACCACCTGACCATCAGCACCTCTCGCGAGAACTTCGAGATGGACCGCGACTACCTCGACGGCAAGCCCTGGTACCGCTGGGACGAGTACGAAGAGGAAGGCATCTTCGAGGACAACGACGACATCGACATCCAGGCCCCGGGCGATCGCGGCGACTACATGGGCAGCTTCTCCAAGGAGAACTTCACCCGTATGCCTCCCGCCACCCACGTGGCCCCTGGTGAGTACGAGGGCACCTACGACGGCGGCAGCCTGGACGTCGAGTACGATGGCGCCAACAACGACGCCAATGGTGTCGTGGTCTTCGTAGCCTCTGAGAACGCCTACGAGGACGAGACCTGCATGTGTCGGTTCAATGATGACGGCAAGATCTCGGTGCCCTCGAACTACATGAACCAGCTCGACAGGGGCATGGGTGCCATCACGATCGCCCACCTCGAGAACCACTGGACGGAAGGCCCCGATGGCCTGCCCATCCGCGTGCAGCTGTTCTCCGGCACCATGATGTCGGTAGACTTCGAGTAGTCCCTCCCTTCGCGCCATGACAGCCCGGGGCTTCGGCCTCGGGCTGTTTGCTTAGGGGAGTTGGTGGCGGGGATCGCCATGTTCACAGCCCGCGGCATTCGGATCTTTCACTCGGCGCGGAGCGTGATAGGGGCCGCGCTCACTTTCGCGATCGTGGTGGTTCATGTCAGAGCGTTCCGTGAACGAGCAGCTCCGTGGGCTCAGGCAGCAAGCGCGCCTTGGCGGTGGTGCCAAGCGCATCGAAGCTCAGCATGGCAAGGGCAAGCTCACCGCCCGTGAGCGCGTCGAGCTGCTGCTGGATCCCGGCTCCTTCGAGGAGCTGGACTTGCTGGTGGAGCATCGCTGCACCGACTTCGGGATGGAGTCCAAGCACTTCGCCGGTGATGGCGTTGTGGCCGGCTACGGCACGGTCGGTGGGCGGATGATCTTCGTCTTCGCGCAGGACTTCACCGTCCTGGGCGGCTCGCTGTCCGAGACCCACGCGGCCAAGATCTGCAAGGTCCAGGACATGGCGGCCAAGATGGGCTGTCCGATCATCGGCCTGAACGACTCGGGCGGTGCCCGCATCCAGGAGGGCGTCGCGGCACTGGGCGGCTACGCCGACATCTTCCTGCGCAACACCATGGCCTCGGGGCTCGTGCCCCAGCTCACCGGCATCATGGGGCCCTGCGCCGGTGGGGCGGTCTATTCGCCAGCGCTCACCGACTTCATCGTGATGGTCGAGAACTCTTCCTACATGTTCATCACCGGCCCCAAGGTGGTGAAGACCGTACTCAACGAGGTGGTCAGCTCCGAGCAGCTGGGAGGGGCTGTGGCCCACGCCACCCGCAGCGGCGTGGCGCACTTCACCGCCCCCGGCGACGGGCAGGCAATCGCGCTGCTCCGCCAGCTGCTGAGCTACATGCCGCAGAACAACATGGAAGATCCTCCGGTGGTCCCCACCGACGATCCCCCGGATAGGGCGGATGCCTCCCTGGACACCGTCGTCCCCGAGGACCCCAACCTCCCCTACGACATCCGGCTGGTCATCGGCAGCGTCGCTGACCGTGGCTCGTTCCTCGAGGTCCAGGCGGCCTGGGCACCCAACATCGTGGTGGGCTTCGCTCGACTCGATGGCCGCAGCGTGGGCATCATCGCCAACCAGCCGCAGCACCTGGCCGGTGTGCTCGACATCAAGGCGAGCATCAAGGCGGCTCGCTTCATCCGCTTCTGCGACGCCTTCAACATCCCCTTGCTCACCTTCGTGGACGTGCCCGGCTTCCTGCCCGGGACCGCCCAGGAGCACGGCGGCATCATCCTGCACGGGGCAAAGCTCATCTACGCTTACTCCGAGGCTACGGTCCCAAAGGTCACCGTCATCACCCGCAAGGCCTATGGCGGCGCCTACTGTGTGATGTCCTCCAAGCACCTTCGGGGCGACGTCAACCTGGCCTGGCCCACCGCCGAGATCGCGGTCATGGGCCCCAAGGGTGCGGTGGAGATCGTCTTCCGCAACGAGCTCAAGGCCGCCGACGACATGGCCACGCGCCAGGCCGAGCTCGAGCAGGACTACAAGGACAAGTTCGCCAACCCCTACGTGGCGGCTCGCCGGGGCTACGTCGATGACGTGATCCAGCCCCGCAGCACCCGGAGGGCGGTCATCCGGGCCCTGCGCATGTTGGCCACCAAGAAGGACACGAACCCCGTGAAGAAGCACGGCAACATCCCCCTCTAGCCCCCATGGTCTCCATGCAGCTCAACAGCTGGTTGTCGACACAGGCCACGCCGCCTGTCGCCGAGCCCACCCTGCGGGGGCTCGAGGCCATCGCTGCCGCCGACGGTTGGATGGTGGCGCTGGTGGGCATGAGCATCGTCTTCGTCGCGCTCTTCCTGCTCTTCCTGGTGATGGTCGGGCTGCGTCGGGCGCTCGAGCCCCGGCTTGCGTCCCGCCCGAGGGCTCCTGCCCCCGCATCCGCTCCGGTCCAAGACAGCCCATCCGCAGGTCCTCCCAGCCTGTCACCCAAGCTCGTGGCTGCCGTCGCCACCGCCATCAGGCTCGAGCAGCGGCGTCAGGCGGCCTCCATGCACTCGCCTCAGAGCGTCGCCGGCTCCGGCTGGGTGGCCGCTCGCAGCCTGCAGTGGGCCTCCCACCAGCAGATCTTCCTCCGCCCCCGCCGTTGAGAAGGGAGAGCACACCATGGCTACGTGGAACATCGAGATCGACGGAACCAGCTTCGAGGTGGACGTGCAGTCCCTCGAGGCCGGCCGGGCGACCGTCATGGTCGACGGTCAGCACTACGACGTGGGCTGGGTCGAGCCCGAGGGCGCCAGTCCGGTGGTCAGCCCGGCCCCGCAGGCCGCCTATGCCCCCTCGGCGGCTGCTCCCGCCGTCGCCAGGCAGGCGCCCAAGGGCGTGGTGGCGTCGCCGCTGCCTGGGCTCGTGCTCGAGCTCCTGGTCAAGCAGGGCGACACTGTCCAGAGCGGCGATGTCGTGGCCAAGATCGAGGCCATGAAGATGGCCAACGAGGTGCGCTGCAACCTGGCGGGCACCGTCACCGAGGTCGTCGTCCGGGCCGGTGACACGGTGGACGAGGGCGCCCACCTGCTGCGCATCGGGTAGCCCGCCATGGAGATGCTCGCCGACCTCTACTACTTCACAGGCTTCGGGCAGCTGGATCCGCGGCACCTGATCATGATCGCCGTGGGCCTGATCTTCATCGCCCTGGGCATCGTGAAGCACTACGAGCCGCTGCTGTTGGTGCCCATCGGCTTCGGCGTCCTGGTGGGAAACATCCCCTTCGCCCCCGAGATGACCCTGGGCATCTACCAGGACGGCTCGGTGCTCAATTACCTCTACTTCGGGGTCATCAAGGGCATCTACCCGCCGCTGATCTTCCTGGGCATCGGCGCCATGACCGACTTCAGCGCCCTGCTGTCCAACCCCAAGCTGGTGCTGCTGGGGGGCGCGGCCCAGGTGGGCATCTTCGTCACCTTGATTGGCGCGCTGTTCATCGGGTTCACGCCGGCCGAAGCCGGCGCCATCGGGATCATCGGTGGTGCGGACGGCCCCACGGCTATCTTCCTGTCGTCGCAGCTGGCCCTGCACCTGCTGGGTCCCATCGCCATCTCCGCCTACTCCTACATGGCGCTGGTGCCTGTGATCCAGCCGCCCATCATGAAGCTGCTCACCACCCGCAAGGAGCGGCTGATCCGTATGAAGCCGCCCGGACAGGTGAGCAAGCGGGTCAAGATCGTCTTCCCCATCGTCACCTTCCTGGTCTGTGCCTTCATCGCGCCGGGCGCCATCGCGCTGCTGGGGATGCTCTGCTTCGGCAACCTGCTCAAGGAGTGCGGGGTCACCGATCGCCTGGCGGCCACGGCGCGCACCTCGTTCATCGACGCTGTCACGATCCTGCTGGGGCTCACGGTGGGGGCCAGCACCCAGGCCGACGTCTTCCTGACCTGGAAGTCGGTGGCCATCTTCGCGCTGGGCGCGGCCAGCTTCGCGGTGGCCACCGCCGGTGGGGTGATCTTCGCCAAGCTGATGAACCTGGTGCTGAAGGACAAGCTCAACCCCCTGGTGGGCGCCGCGGGGGTCTCTGCTGTGCCTGACTCTGCCCGGGTGGTCCAGATGGTGGGCATCGAGGAAGACCCGAGCAACCACCTGCTGATGCATGCCATGGGGCCCAATGTGGCAGGCGTGATCGGGTCGGCTGTGGCTGCGGGGGTGCTGTGGGGGGTCCTGACTTAGGGGTCGGGCTGGACCGAGGGATGCCTGCTTCGAAGACGTCCTCGCTTCGGCTGGGCTGAGGTTGAGTCGGCGCGCCGGTGGCCGGGCCGACCCCGCGCCCAGCACGCTGCTGACTGCCGAGAGAGCTTGGTGGGCGCTCTAAGAAAGATCCAGGCAGCAGGAATGGATAGGTGAGGGGTTCGTACCGTCGGGCATCATGTCAGCCACATTCACCGAGCTCCTCGCGTCCTCCTACCCCCGGGTTCATCGCTGCACCCTCGGGATGCTGGGCGATGAGCAGGAGGCTCGTGAGGTCGCGCAGGAAGCGCTGCTCAAGGCTTGGAGGGCGCGGGAGAGCTACGATCCCGGCCGGCCCTTCTACCCGTGGCTGATCACCATCGTGCGCAACCTGTGCCGGGACACGCGCGCGCGTCGTCCCCGCCGTCCCTTCGTCGGTGTGGACACCGAGCGGGTGGCCTCGAGCACGCCGAGTCCGCTGGCTGTGGTCAACAGCCACGAAGCGCAGGCGCGGGTCCGGGTTGCCATGGACCAGCTGCACCCAGATCACCGCGAGATCCTGGTCATGCGGCACTTCGAGGACCTCAGCTACGCCGAGATCGGCGAGCTCCTCGGGGTGCCTCAGGGCACGGTCATGTCGCGGCTGTTCCGCGCCCGCAAGGCGCTGGTGCGCATCCTCGAGGAGGCCCCATGAAGCAGGAACGCTACGAGACCCTGACGGTGATGGTGGTGGACGGAACGGCCTCACCCGCCGAGCGTGAAGAGCTCATGGCCTGGGTCGTGGACAAGCCTGAGCTGCGCAGAGAGCTCGAGAGCCACCAAGCCGTCAAGGCGGTCACCGACGGCTGGGTGGACCGGCTGATGGTGGACCTCGCCGAAGACAAGGTTCAGCAGAGCGGGGCTCACAAGCTGGGCGTGGGCTTGGGCCTGGGGGTGCTACTCACCAGCCTGCTGGCGCTGCTGGGCTGGGGCCTGGGCCAGCTGTTCCTCGACCCCGAGGTGCCCATCATCGTGCAGCTGAGCGTGGCGGGCGCCACCCTCGGCTTCCTCGTGCTCCTGGGTGTCGTCATCCGGGGCCGTCTGAATACCCACAAGTCCGACAAGTACAAGGATGTGATCCGATGACCGCTGACCAAACCGCGACCGAAGCTGCTGCAGACCTGGCCCATCGCCCTGCAGGGGACATGCTCCTGGTCACCACCGATGAGATCGCGGGCAAGCGCATCGTGAAGGTGGTGGGCCTGGTGCGAGGCAACACGATCCGCGCGCGTCACGTCGGGAACGACATCCTGGCTGGCCTCAAGACCCTGGTGGGCGGTGAGATCACTGAGTACACCAAGATGATGGCCGAGGCCCGGGAGCAGGCGCTGGACCGCGTGCGCGCGGAGGCTCTCGAGCGGGGCGCCAATGCGGTGGTCGGGCTGCGGGTCACCACGGCCATGGTGATGACTGGAGCCGCCGAGATCCTGGTGTACGGCACCGGCGTGGTGGTCGAGGACGCGTAGACCTTAGGCGTCCCCGTGGGCGCGCTTCGGCGGTTAGGGGTGGCTCGTACCCGTCCAACGCCCGGAGTGCGACATGAGCCCTGGTCATCCTCGCTTCCTTGTCCTGTTCGTCCTGCTCGGCCTGTCCCTGTCCGCCTGCTTCGGCAAGGACGACAGCGCTGAGCCGTCCGAAGGCGACACCGACACCGACACCGACACCGACACCGACACCGACACGGATCCTGGGAGCTTCCCCGACGATCCTTCGCCGTTCACCGTCACCGTCAGCGGCGCGTACGTGGGCACCCTGAGTTTCGACGAGCCCACCTGCTACTACCCTGCGGGCTCGTCCCAGCTGCGGGTGTTCTGGCGCAACGAGGCGCGGGATCACGTGTTCTTCCTGCTGGTCGAGATGCTCTCGGACTTCCAGGGCTCCGGCACCTACGACGCCAGCAACGCCAGCCCGCGGGCCAAGCTCCAGGAAGAGGCTGGTGGCAAGGGCTTCTTCTTCCAGTCGGACGCGGGGCAGGGGGACGAGGTCAGCCTCACGGTGCAGCTGGACGAGGAAGACCACGCTTGGGGTGAGTGGAGCGTCACGGGCATGCGCGACGGCAGCGGCGGGAGCGTCACCCTCGAGCCCGCGGTGATCCCCATCTGGTGCCCCGAGCTGAACTAGACTCCACCCTCTGTATGCGGAGGCTCCATGTCGCGAGCGCGGCCGTTTCGCTTCGACCGTCGGGAGGGTGTGTTCCACCTGCTCGACCAGCGCCTGCTGCCCATGCAGGAGCGCTGGATTCAGGCACGCAGCGCCGCGGACGCGGCGGACGCCATCCGCACCATGGTGGTCCGAGGCGCGCCCGCCATCGGGGTCACCGCAGCCTACGGCATGGTGCTGGCGCAGCTGTCGGGCGAGGATCTTCCGGCTGCGGATCACGGGCTGCGCGGGAGCCGGCCCACAGCGGTCAACCTCTCCCACGCGCTGGATGCCATGCGGCCCCACTGGGGTGACGAGCGGGCCATGCTGCGGGCCGCCGAAGAGGTCTGGACCGAAGTGGAGCTCACCGAGCGGGCCATCGGCCTACACGGTGCTGCGGTGCTGAGGGGGCAGGTGCTCACCCACTGCAACACCGGCCCCCTGGCCACGGGGGGCTATGGCACAGCCCTCGGGGCCATCGTCGAGGCGTTCCGCCAGGGTCGGGTGCGCCATGTCTGGGTCGACGAGACCCGTCCCTACATGCAGGGCACCCGCCTCACCACCTGGGAGCTGTCGCGCTTCGGTGTCCCCTTCACGTTGATCACCGACAGCACCGCGGCCTGGATGATGTCGCAGGGGCAGGTGGACGCGGTGATCCTCGGCGCCGATCGCATGGCCATGAACGGCGACTTCGCCAACAAGATCGGGAGCTATGGCCTGGCCGTGCTGGCTCGTTACCACGGCATCTCCTTCTACACGGCGCTGCCCACCAGCACGGTCGACCCCCAGCTGCGGACCGGGGCCGACATCCCCATCGAGCAGCGCGACGGTGATGAGCTTCGGTGCGTGGGCCCCCATCGCTTGGCCAGCGCTGACGTTCCTGTGGCCAACCCAGCCTTCGACGTGACGCCCCACCACCTGATCACAGGGGTAGTGACCGAGCGAGGGGTGCTCTACCCTCCCTTTGACGAGGCGCTGCGGGGAGCCCTGGACTGATGCGCGGCGGCCGTGCCTTGCGCTGGCTGGCGCGTGCGCTGGCCCTGGCGGCGATCGCCGCCGCCTGCTTTGGGCTGACCTATGGGGTGATGCACCGGCCTTGGGAGCGCATGGTGCCGTACCGCGAGGACCCCGCGGCGCTGGCTTCGGATCGAGATCTGGTGCTCGCGGCCGTGGACGAGCTCCCCGCGGGCACCGGGCTGGGCCCCGACATCGTCATGGTCGTCCTGGACACGCTGCGCGCCGATCACCTGGAGCTGTACGGCTACCCGCACAGCACCATGCCCAGGCTGACCAGCTGGGCAGCGCGCGGCCGCGTACACGACGCGTTCACCTCGACCTCCTCGTGGACGCTCCCCGCACACGCGTCCCTGTTCACGGGCCAGTACCCCAGCACCCACCGGGCCCACGGTCGAACCCTCGAGGCCGATCATCTCAGGCGCCTGATCACCGGGCGGAGCGGCATGCGGGTCCTCGAGAGGCCCCTCGGCGAGCGCTCGGTCACGGTGGCGGAGCGGCTGTGGGAGCAGGGCTACACCACCATCGGCATCGCCGCCAATCGGGCATTTCTGTCTAGCGTCTGGGGGCTCGACCAGGGCTTCGACGTCTGGGTCTGTGAGCAGGTTCAGGGAGGGGCGACCTACCTGCCCTACACCCGTGCCGACCGCATCACGGCCATGAGCCTCGAGGCGGTGGATGCCACCCTGCCGGATCTGGTCTTTCCCGAGCAGCCCGGGCGCGCGCCAGTGTTCCTGTTCGTGAACTATATGGAGCCCCACGGGCCCTATGTGCCCCGCGAGGGCTATGTCCGCGACCCCTCGGCGCTGCGGTGGATGTACCGCTCGGGGAGTGCTCGGGACCGGCTGGCCGTGCAGGTGCTGTCCGAGAAGAAGGCGCTGCCACTGGACGTCAAGGCAGCCTGGCAGGAGGCCTACGATGCCGAGCTAAGATTCCTGGACGAGCAGCTGGCCCTGCTGCTGGTGGGCCTCGAAGAACGCGGCATCGGACCCGACGCCCACATCATCATCGCCTCGGACCATGGGGAGTACTTCGGGGAGCACCAGCTCCTGGCACACTCCAAGGACCTCTACCAGCAGGCCCTCAGGGTGCCCTTGATCGTCCGGGGCCCTGGAGTGGAGCCCGGCCGTGACCCACGACCGCTGCAGATCCAGGACCTCGCCGCAGAGATGATCGCTGTGGCGGGGGCCGAGCCCCTGGAGCGGGCCGAGCCCAGCGGTGAGCTCCAGGTGGCCGAGCTGTACGGCAGCCGCGGCCGGGACCTGCGCAACGGGCGCTACGGCAGGCGGTTCAACCGTGTGCGGCGCGCCTTCTTGCAGGGCGACCGCAAGGTGATCCTGGGGAGTGACGGGAGCTTCGAGGCCTACGATCTGTCGCTGGATCCGAGCGAGATGGAGGATCGCAGCGACGAGCCCTGGGCGCTCGAGCTGGCCGCCCAGGCCCAGGCCTGGATGGCCGCGCGGGGCATCGACGATCAGGTGCCCCAGCCGGATCAGGAGGACGACGAGGAGGCCGAGGTGGATGACGCCAACCTCGAGGCGCTGCGCGCGCTGGGCTATGTGGACTGACATGGAGTACCCAGCCGGCGCAAAGGAGACCTCGAGCCCCTCCTCGCAACCCCGCGGGTGGAGCTGGCCGCAGCTCCTGGCCCTGGCGGCGGCCCTGGCGGTCGCGGCGGTCACCGTGGTGATGAACCCGCAGTTCCAGCATCGACCTGCATCCGGGCCTGTGGACATGATGCCGCTGCTGTTGGGGGCCAAGGCCATCATGGCCGGCCTGGACCCCAACGATCCAGTGGTGCTCGAGGGGCTGTACCGTGAGAGCACCGACATCACCGTGAGGGTCCACGGCTTCCACAACTACTACCCGCCCACGGCGTCGCTGCTGATGACGCCCTTGAGCTTGCTGCCCTACAAGCTGCTGGTGGACCTGTTCTACTGGGGGGGGATGTTGGCCTTGGTGGGCGCCGCATGGTTCCTGGCCCGCGCGGGCTCCTCGCGGGGGGCGCTGGCGGGCGTGGCCGGCGCCCTGGTGGTCGGGTCGGTGTTCCTGCAGCTGCGGCTCGCCAGGGTGGCGCTGCCCATGGGGCAGGTCAGCCCCTTCGTGGTGCTCGCGGCCGCCATCGCCCTGTGGGGCTTGGCGCGGGGCCGTGGCCGCTGGGGGCTGGCCGCTTTCGCCCTGGGCGGCGCCGTGAAGTATTTCCCGCTGCTGCTGCTGCCTGCGGCTCTGGCAGGGCGTCGCTGGCGCTGGCTGGGGGCAGCCGTGGCCCTGGCGGCTACGCTGGTGGTGTTCATGTGGGTGTGGCGAGACGGCACCGGGGGTCTGATGCCCAAGTGGATCTTCGGGGCCACTCGGTTCGTCTTGGATGAGCCGATGATGGCCTGGGCCCACAAAGGCCCGCCGTGGCTCATGTGGCTGTGGAGGGGCCGGGTGCCCGGCCTGGGATCCCTCACGCTGGCGCTGGTGGGTGTGGCCGCATGGCGCCGGGCTGGGACGACGCTGACCACCGCCTGCGGCGGCCTGATGCTGGCCTGGGGTGGGGCCTGCATGGCAGGTGGGCACCACTACCACGAGTCCATCATGATCCTGCCGGCGCTGGGCTTCGTCTTGACCTGGCCCGCCGTGCGGGGCCCCCGGCTGCTGCAGTGGCTCAGCGCGGCCACGATGCTGGCTGCCCTGTTCGTGTTCAACGCCTACTCTCGCCACGTCCCGGTCAACCCGCCCCACTGGCTGCCCCTGTCCTACATCACCTGGCTGCTCTGCGCTGTCCGCTGGGTGTGGGCCTACCGCTGGGAGCGCATCCAGGCGGGTCGGTCCAGCTGAGCCCGGCGCAGCAGGGGCAGCAGCGCCACCAGGACCAGCCACCAGGGCGGGCGCCCACCCGCCGTGCTCGCGCAGTCGCAGCCACCATCGGGATCGGGGCTTGGCCCGGTGTCTTCGCTGGTGCTCGGGCCGGTGTCGGCGTCCCAGACCAGAGAGAGCAGCTGATCGCCGTCGTCGGAGCTCAGCTCGAGGCCCGAGGCGCCCGGGGGCAGGCTGCTGCTGAGGAGGCCGAGATCGATGCTGGGGCTGCGGATCAGGGGGACTGGCTCGGCGGCGTCCCGGAGGGCTTCGCTGACCTGCACCTCGAGCGAACCGGCGAGGGAGACGGTCCCATGGACCGTGACGGGGGCGGAGTCGGCCTGCTGCGCCGAGATCTGCAGCGTAGCCTCGGAGCCCAGGCTGTAGTCGCTCTGGAGGTCCAGCGTGTCCGAGACCATCAGGGTGCCAGCCAGGTGCGTCAGGCTGCCCAGATCTCCCGAGCCGATGTCGAGCGAGCCACCCTGCAAGACCACCTCACAGCCGTCGGTGCAGCTGGCCATGCGGGTGACACTGAGGGCGCCGCCGTCGAGCAACCACAGGCGTCCAGCGCCGGCTTGGGACTCCTGATGCGTCGCACCCACCAGCACCAGATCGAGCTCTCCGGCGTCGTGAGTCACGCTCACCGCAGGCCGGGTGATGGTGTCGGAGATGATGACCCAGCTGTCGAGGTCGTCGAGCTCTACCTCCACGTCCTCGGGGCTCTGCCAGTCCTCCCAGGCGAAGGCCCAGCGGTAGGGGATCTGGCCGAAAGGTTCGTCCAGGACGGTACGATCGGCGGCGTCGCGCAGGGTGGCGGCCAGGGCCTCGTCCACGCCCGGGGGGGGCTGGACCTGGGCCACGCTGCGTCCTGTGAGGGCGGCGGCCGCGCTGATGGCGGCCAGGTAGGAGCCAGCCAGGGAGGGATGGCTGCCGTCGGAGGAGTACAGCGCCGTGAAGTCCGTCTCGCCCGAGCTCGGGTCCAGGCCCGCCTCCTCCAGGTCCTGGTGGATGGTGCGCCAGGCGTGTCCCGCGGGGATGACCCATGGCTGGCTTCCGTCGGCGGCGCAGGCCAGAGCATAGGCAAGGTAGCCCTCGGTGAGGCGCTCCTGCATGGTGAGGAAGTCGGGATAACGGTCGGGGTTGCCGCTGTCGCCGTCGCGGCGACCCCAGGTGAGCAGGAAGACGGTCTCGGCGCCGCCATCCTGGATGATGTCGTCGAGGATCAGGGCGCCATCCCGGCTGGCCTGCCACTGGCTGTTGCTCTGGGGAAAGCCCGGCACTTGGCTCTGGTCCTGCAGCACCACCCAGTCCCAGGAGCCGGCCTCGGCGCCGGTGACCAGGGCCTCGCGCCAGGGGGTGGCGCCGTTGGTGCCGTCGGCCTGGGCGGCGTGTTGGTCCAGGGTGGCGCCCCCCTGGGTGAGGGGATGGCCTTTGACCTGGGACCAGCCGGGCACGGTGCCCTCGAGGGCTTGGGCCACCAGCTCGTGCAGGCTGTTCTGCGCGGTGTAGGAGTTGCCCACCATGATCAGTCGGGCATCCTCGGCCACGGAGGAGGGCAGGGTGGCCAGCAGCAGCATGGAGGTCAACATGGTGGGCTCCTTGGACGACCGAGGTGGGCGCCCCACTCGGTGATCCCTCCTAACCCTCCAGGAAGTGCTCCAGATCTGAGCGCGTGGGCTGGTAGTCCGGGCGCGGCCTGCCGATCCAGGTGCAGAGGTAGCCGTCATGGACGCGCTGCCCGGCGGTCTGGGCGATGGAGAGTGGGGTCGGAAGGGCGGGCGGGCGGCCGTGGTCCCGCTGGTAGTCCAGTGGGCAGTAGGGGTCTTTGGTCTCCAGGCTGCCGTGGACCAACCACGCTCGGGATGCGCAGCCTCCGCGGCAGGCCTCGAGCCAGGGGCAGTCGGCCTCCTGGCAGGCTCTGGGAACCCGCCGTCTGCGGGCCCCGAACCGGGTGAAGGGCTCGCTCTGGACGATGGCCTGGGCGGGGTCCTCGAGCAGGTCGCCAGTGCGGAAGTCATGGCTGTAGACGCAGGGACTGAGGGGCACGCAGCCGTCGGCGCTCCGGCCCTGCACGCGGAACGAGCTGTGGCCGCATGGGCAGCCCGTGGCCGGCAGATCCACCACGGCGGCCAGGCAGGCATCCCCCAGTGAGATGCAGTCGCTGTGGCGCATCAGTCGCGCGAAGCCCTCGAAGAAGGCGTCGCGGCTGGGCATGTTGGCCAGCAGTGCCGGCTGCACCGGCTGGAGCGTGTTGACCCGCAGCTCACACCCCAGCAGCCAGGCCAGGTCCATGAAGCCGTCGATGGTCTCGGCGGTGAAGCTCTCGCGGGTGGCGCAGGTGACGATGGCGCAGGGGATCCCGAGCTCGCGGCAGCGCTGCAGTGCGCGGATGACCGAGCTGAACAGCGCCGCGCCGCGGTGCTGGTCGTGCCGTCGCTGGGTTGGGAAGTCCAGGGAGAAGTCGATGTCGTTGAGGGTGGAGAGGGCGCCCGGGTGGTGGTCGTGCAGGGCGTGGAAGCTGGCGCCGTTGGTGGTGAGCCCCACCGCCAGGCCGGCCCGGTGCAGGCGCTGCAGCAGCCAGGGCAGCCGGCTGTCCTGGAGCTGCGGGCCGTGGGTGAAGATGGGCTCGTTGCCCCCCAGGTTCACCGAGCACACCCCCAGCGCCACCAGCTGCGCGATGACCCGCTCCAGCTCCTGCTCATGCAGCCCGCGAGGCTGGTGCTTTCGCTGCTCGCGGCTGTAGCAGTGGGCGCAGTGGGCGTTGCAGTGGCTGCCGATGGTCCAGCCGACGTTCCGAAAGAGGGTGTTGCTCATGCTCTGCTGCTGTGTGGTTCGGCTGAGCCTACCAGCCCTGACGCCACCGCGGGACGGTGAATCCAGCACCGGGCTGTTGGCGCGTGCGGGCCCCTCATCGAGACTGCGGGTAATCGTATAGAGTATTATACAATAAATACCTACAGCCGACCTGTGTCGCCCTGGAGGACACCGTGAGTGTGGAACCGCTCGGATCGCAGGACAACAACCGGCGGACATTGCTGCTGGTGGTCTTGGCCGCCGTGTTGATGCTGGCCTGGGTGCTGGACGCCCAGCGGCGCATCGAGGCGCGGCATGCCATGGGGCCCGCGCCGAGGCGCGCGAGCCAACCCGCTAGAAGCTCGGTCTACGATCTGTGAGCCGAGCTATGGCGCCACGCCGCCGCCGCTGATGGCGATCTCGAGGGTGGGGTGGTCGGGGTCGTCGCTGACCAGGGTCAGGGTGGCGGTGTAGCTGTCCGGGGCCACGGGAGAGAAGACGACCTCGATGGACAGCTGCTCGTAGGTGGCCAGCTCAACGGGGGCCGTGGCGGTGATGGTGAACACGCCGGCGTCATCGCTGAGGGTGATGCTGGAGAGGGTGAGGGGGACGGGGCCGTTGTTGCTCACCAGCAGGGTCTGGGTGGCGGCCGTGCCCACCGCGACGGCGCCAAAGGCGAGCTCTGTGCTGTCGACCTCGATGTCGGGCTGTGCGTAGCTGTCGCTGTCCCAGCCGGCGTCGTAGCACATGACCATGGCGGAGTCGTGTTTGTCGAAGCAGCCCGCGGCGACGGCGCCCAGGCCCAGCAGCAGCCCGCCAAGGCGCAGCTTGGCCTTGAGCAGGCCGTAGCTGCGGCCCCCACTGGCCCACAGCAGGGCAGACACCAAGGCGAAGGCCAAGCCGATGCCAAGCACTGCGGCTCCAGTCCACCAAGCGCGCTCTTCCATCACTCCTCCAGGGGTTGCATGCTGCCCATCATAGCAGGCTTCGGGTAGGATGACGCCATGCGCTCAGCCTGGCTCATCACAGCGTTCCTGACGGCATGTCCGGCCCCTTCATCCTCGGACAGCGGACCGGATCGGCCCTTCGTCTACCCCCTGGATGATCTGCTGCGGGTGCAGCACCTGCAGGTCAAGGGCACCCACAACTCCTACCACCAGGCGCCCGATCACGACGCCGTCGCCGAGTGGAACTACAGCCACGCGCCGCTGAGGGAGCAGCTGAGCTGTGAGGGCGTGCGGCAGTTCGAGCTGGACATCCACCAGCGGTCCAGCGGCGGCTTCGACGTGTTCCACGTCCCTGTGCTGGACGAAGGCACCAGCTGCGCCACCCTGCGGCAGTGCCTGGGGGATCTGCGCTCCTGGTCAGACGCCAGCCCGGGCCACCACCCCATCTTCGTGATGATCGAGCCCAAGAACGGCTACCGGGAGGACGAGGTCGAGGACTACCTGGCGGAGCTCGAGGCCGCCATCGACGACAGCTGGCCGGATCGGCTGCTCACGCCAGATCTGGTGCAGGGCCACCACCCCGACCTGGCCACGGCGCTGGCCGCCGATGGCTGGCCGACCCTGGGAGAGGTGAGGGGGCACCTGCTGCTGTGGCTGCTGGATCGCGGCGGCTTCAGCGAAGCCTACACCCGCGGCGGCACAGACCTTGGCGGTCGCCTGATGTTCCCCCTGTCCGAGCCCGGAGACCCCTTCGCGGCTGTGATGATGCGGGACGGGCCCGAGGGAAACGTCGAGGCCATCCAAGCCCTGGTGCAGGCGAACTACCTGGTCCGCACGCGCTCGGACTCGGGCGGCGTGGAGTCGGAGTCTGATGGGGAGGCCCGGCGCGACGCAGCCTTGGAGTCGGGGGCCACGATGATCAGCACGGACTACCCCGCGCCGGTGGAGGGCAGCGACTACTGGCTCAGGCTGCCCGAGGGCACACCGTCACGCTGCAACCCGATGACGGCGCCGCAGGAGTGCAGCTCGGAGGCCCTGGAGGATCCCAGGGCCATCGACCATCGCTGGTGCTGGCCGTCGGGCTAGCCGCTGGGCTAGCCGATGCGGCGGCACTCGAGGTAGAAGCGCTTGTCCTGGGCTTCGCCCATGGAGAAGGTCTTGCGGGGCAGGGCACCGTCGAGGATCACGGAGCGGAACAGCTCGCCCTTGTCCATGCCGGGCAGGTAGAAGCCAGCGTTGCCTGGCTTGTTGCCCAGATCGTGGACCACGTCGGTGCCGTGCACGTAGTCCAGCTCGCCGGCGCCGCCTGCGGCCATCCACTTGTCCAGGAAGCCCTGCAGGCTGCCCACGGACAGCTCGGTGGGAGGGGCGCTGAGCTCGACCACAGACAGGCCGCTCTCGAGGATCATGCCGAAGCGCTGCAGGCCCGCGGGCGCGCCATCGACGGAGGCCACCATGGCCTCGACGGAGGCGGCGGAGGTGATGGTGATGCCGGCGCCAAACTCCGCCTGCATGTCGGCCACCAGGTCTCGCCGCAGCTCGAAGATCACCCGATGGATGGGCTCGAACTCGAGGGAGGCGTCGTAGATGTTGACCAGCTCGACCAGGGCGTAGCGGGTGGGGGACTGCATGGCGTCTGGGCCCAGCTGTTCCTTCGTGGACTCCCAGATGGCCTTGGCGGTGGCCAGGCTGTGGTTGCCGTCGCCCATGGCGTACAGCAGCACGGCGGCGTCATCGAGCCCGTAGCGCTGCAGGAAGGCGGACCGCTCGCCCAGGGCGGCCAGGGCGCCCATGGTGGCCTGCTCGGTGGCCAGGTCGTCCACCCGCCAGCCGCGGATCCGGCCGGAGCCCATCATCAGCTCGAAGTCGTAGATGGAGGTGAGCTCGGCGGTCTTGGCGGCCAGGGCGCCGATGACCGTGTCGGCGGGATCGTCGATGAGCACCATGATGTGGGGGGCCTCGAGGGGTGCGCCCTGCCGGATGCGGACCCGGGGGGGCAGCCGGTCGACGATGGTGCCCTCGGTGGCCCGCACCAGGCTGGTGGAACCCTTGGTGAAGTCGTACTGCTCGAGGTCGATGCAGAGCACCAGGCCGCGGCGCACGCTCTGGCCCACCTGGCGCTCGAGGTAGACCAGGCCGTCATGGGGTTCGAAGAGGTCCTGGTCGATGTAGCCTTGCATGGCCTCGCGGATGGCCTGGATTCGGGCCTGGGGCTCTTCCTTGCCCAGGAAGACCTCGGGGTAGACCATGCGCAGAGTGGAGGGAGCGGCGCCTACGAGGTCGTCCGCGGCCTGCCAGTACTCGGGCTGGGAGGTGAACTGGTCGCAGGCCACCACGGCCCACTTCTCGAGGGAGTTTCCAGGGCGGGGGATCAGGATGGTGTCCACGGCGACACCGGCAGCAGGGTAGGTCCGCATGGCGAGGGCTCCGGAGCTCAGGGGTGGTCGCGCCAGGGCGCGTGGGGCAGCCCCTTCTAACCGCTGCTCACCCTGCTGGAGGCTGATCGATGGCACCCCGCAGGTCGGTCGTGGGCCCCTCGAAGCCTCCCTGCCTGCGCCTGCACGTCGGGTGTCCTGTGTCAGTCTCCGCGCAGGTCTCGGCTGCGGAAGATCAGCGCTGCGCTGCTCGGCGAGTCATCGGTGTGCATGGTGGAGATAGTTGCCGCCGCTGCGGCGCGAAGCCTGCCGCATCTGTCGGGAGCCGCCATGGCCAGCTGCATCTACGTCACCTCCACCCACGCCGGCAGCGGCAAGACCAGCATCGCCCTGGGGCTGGTGGGGCTGCTGGAACGAAGCCTGGGCCGCGTGGCCTACTTCAAGCCCATCAGTCAGCCCCTGCCTCCGGGCGCGGTGGGCGACATCCAGCTGATCAAGGAGGCCCTGGGCTTGCCCTACCAGCTCGGCGAGATGGGCGTGTTCACGTCGGATCAGGTGCGGCAGGCGGTGTCGGCCGGGCGCTTCGACGAGGTGGTGGACACCATCCTGGAGGCCTACCAGGCCCTGGCCGAGCGGGCGGACTTCGTGGTCATCGAGGGCACCGACTACGAGGGCGCGATGGCGAGCTTCGAGTTCGACATCAACGCCGAGCTCTCGAAGAACCTGGGCGCTCCCGTGGTGCTGGTGGCCGACGCCGAGAGCGCCTTCGAGACCACCCTGACCGGCAAGGTGCGCGACCCGCGGGCCTTCGAGACCATGCTCGAGAACGTGCGCCTGGTCAAGGAGAACCTCGAAGAGCGGCGCTGCGAGCTGCTGGGCCTGGTCTTGAACCGGGCCAACCCCGGATCGGTGGCCGATATCCGCTTGATGGCAGCGGAGCCCCTGCGGCAACTTGGCATCCGCATCCTCGGCGCCGTGCCCCGAAGCGACAGCCTGGACAAGCCCACCCTGGGCGAGATCGCCCAGGCGCTGCAGGCGCGGCTGATCTCGGGCAGGGATCGCCTGGACGTGGTGGCCCAGGTGGTACATGTGGCTGCCATGGGGCTCGATCAGGTGCTCGCGCGGCTCGAGCGAGGCGTGTTGGTGATCCTGCCGGGTGATCGCAGCGACCTGCTGCTCGGCCTGGGTGCGGCCTACGGCTCGGCCTCGGTGCCCTCGCCCTCGGGCCTGGTGATCACCGGCGACATCCCCCTGCGGCCCGACACCGAGCGGCTGTTCCTGGACCTCACCCGCCGGGAGATGCCGGTGATGGCGGTGCCTTGGAGCAGCTACGAGACGGCCTTGAAGGTCAGCGCGGTCAAGGCGCGCCTGGACCCGGGCCAGCGCACCCGCATCGAGCTGGTCAAGAGCCTGGTGGAGGCGCACGTGGACGTGGCCCCCATCCTGGCGCGGGCAGCGGACGGCGTGGACCAGCAGCGGGTCACCCCCAAGCAGTTCTTGCACCGCATCACGGACATGGCTCGCAAGCAGCGGCGCCACATCGTGCTGCCCGAAGGCATTGACGAGCGGGTCCTGCGGGCGGCCGAGGTGGTCAAGGTGCGCGGCCTGGCGCAGCTCACCCTGCTGGGGCAGACCGACGAGCTGCGGCGCCGCATCGCGGCCTTGGGGCTCGACCTGGACGGAGTGGAGATCATCGACCCCGCCAGCTCGCCCTGGCGGGAGGACTTCGCGCTCGAGTACCAGCGGCTGCGCGCTCACAAGAACCCCACCTTCGAGCAGGCCTTCGATCTGATGGCCGATCCCTCCTACTTCGGCACCATGATGGTGCAGCTGGGGAGGGCCGACGGCATGGTCTCAGGCGCCATCACCACCACCGCGGCCACGCTGCGGCCGGCCCTGGAGTTCGTCCGCACGGTGGAGGGCACCAGCATCGCCTCCAGCGTGTTCTTCATGCTGCTTCCCGACACCGTGCTGGTCTACGGCGACTGCGCCGTGAACCCCAACCCCAGCGCCTCGCAGCTGGCGGACATCGCGCTGGCCAGTGCAGGCACGGCTCGGGCATTCGGGATCGAGCCCCGGGTCGCCATGCTGTCCTACTCCACAGGCGCCTCGGGGCGCGGCTCGGACGTGGACAAGGTGCGGGCGGCCACCGCCCTGGTGCGCGAGCGGGAGCCTGGGCTGGCCGTGGAAGGCCCCATCCAGTACGACGCGGCCATCGACCCGGCTGTGGCGCGCACCAAGCTGCCCGACAGCGCCGTGGCCGGCAACGCCACCGTGTTCGTCTTCCCGGATCTGAACACCGGCAACAACACCTACAAGGCCGTGCAGCGCGCGGCGCGCGCCATCGCTGTGGGCCCGGTCATGCAGGGCCTGCGCAAGCCGGTCAACGACCTGTCCCGCGGCTGCTCCGTCCCCGACATCGTCAACACCATCGCCATCACGGCGGTGCAGTCCCAGCGCTTCTGAGGGTTCGCCATGAAGGTCCTGGTCATCAACGCCGGCAGCTCCTCCATCAAGTTCGAGCTCTACGCCATGCCCCAGGAGCAGGTGCTGGCCAGCGGCCTGGTGGAGCGCATCGGAGAGTCAACCAGTCGCCTGGTGTGGCGGGACGCTCGGGATGGGCGGCACACGCTGGAGCGCCCCATCCAGGACCACGCCGCGGGGCTCGAGCTGGTGCTCTCCTTGCTCTGCTCCGGGACCGATGCGCCCATGGAGAGCCTGGACGAGATCGGTGCCGTGGGGCACCGGGTGGTCCACGGCGGCGAGGCCTTCTCCCAGACAGTGGGCGTCACCGCCGAGGTCGAGGCTGCCATCCAGGCCCACGCGGTGCTGGCCCCTCTGCACAACCCGCCCAACTTGCTGGGCATCCGCGTGGCCCGCCAGGTCCTGCCCGACGTGCCCCAGGTGGCCGTCTTCGACACCGCCTTCCACCAGACCCTGCCGCCCCACGCCTACCTCTACGCTCTGCCCGCCGAGCTGTACCGGGAGCACCGCGTGCGCCGCTACGGCTTCCACGGCATCTCCCACCGCTTCGTCGCTGGACGCGCGGCGGCCCTGCTGGGGCGGCCCCTGGAGCAGCTGCGGCTGATCTCCTGCCACCTGGGCAACGGCGCCAGCATCTGTGCCATCGAGGCGGGCCGCTCCGTGGACACCTCCATGGGCATGACCCCCCTCGAGGGCCTGGTCATGGGCACCCGCTGCGGGGACCTCGATCCCGCGATCCCCTTGTATCTGCAGCGTCAGCTGGGCATGGACGCCGCCGAGGTGGACCGCCTGCTCAACAAGCGCAGCGGCATGCTGGGCCTGAGCGGCCGCAGCAACGATCTGCGGGAGCTCGAGCAGGCCGCGGAGTCCGGTGACGCCGACGCCGCGGTCGCGATGCAGGTCTACTGCTACCGCATCCGCAAGTACATCGGCGCCTACACCGCGGCGCTCGGCTCGGTGGACGCGCTGGTCTTCACTGCAGGTGTGGGTGAGAACTCGGACGTCGTACGTGCGGCCGTGCTCGAGGGGCTGGCGCCCATGGGCTACGCTCTGGATCTCGACGCCAACCGGGGCTTGCGGGGCCGGGAGGCGGACATCTCCGCCGTGGACTCTCGCGCTCGCGTGCTGGTGATCCCCACCGACGAAGAGCTGCTCATCGCACGGGATACCTACGCCCTGGCCGGGCACCGCGCGAGCTGAGGGATCGGGTCAGGCCCGGCGTGTGTGAGCGTTCACTCGGTCCCGAGGAAGGTGAGCAGGCGCTCGTTGACCTCGGCGGCCGCGTCGTGCTGCACCCAGTGGGTGGCCTGGTCGAACCAGTGCAGCTCGGCGTTGGCGCAGTGGGCTAGGCTGGGCTGGACCAGGTCGGCCCCCAGGGCGCTATCGAGCCTGCCCCAGAGCACGGCGGTGGGCGCTCGGATGAGGCCGGGGATGCGGGGGGCGGGGTGACGGATCATGGCGCGGTACCAGGCGAGCATGGCCCGGATCGCGCCGGGCTGGGTCCAGGCCTGGCGGTAGACCTCGAGGTCTTCCCGGGAGAAGGAACCCTCCTTGCTGCTGCCCTTCATCATGCCAACCAGTACACCGGCGCGTCTCCGGCCCAGCAGCCACTCCGGCAGCCAGGGAAGCTGGAAGAAGAGCATGTACCAGGAGCGCATCAGCTGGCGGGGGTTGGTCCACAGGGCCCGCAGCAGCACCGAGGGGTGAGGCACGTTGAGGATGGCCAGCCGCTCCACCCGCGCTGGCGCCCGCGCGGCCAGCCGCCAGGCCACCGCCGCGCCCCAGTCGTGGCCTACCACCGCCGCGCGCTGGAGGCCGTGGGCGTCAAGCAGCCCCAACACGTCGTCTACCAGCAGATCGATGCGGTAGTCCCGCACCGCGGTGGGCTTGGCGCTGGAGTTGTAGCCGCGCTGATCCGGGACCAACACCCGATGGCCCGCGCGGACCAGGGCGGGGATCTGGCGACGCCAGCCGTACCAGAGCTCGGGGAAGCCGTGCAGGAGCACCACGGGCGGCCCGTCGATGGGGCCGGCGCGCACCACGTGGAGGGTCACCGCGCCCACATCGACCAGCGCATGCTCGAGGGGGATGTCGTCGATGGACTCGATGTTCAAGGTGCACCTACGCTTGTGGCGACCAAGCTACCCCGGGCGGGCTTGCCGGACAGGGAATGTCACCGGGCCTGTAGCCTGGCCCGCAGTCACCCGACGCTGGTGCGGGCAGTGGCTCCGGACTACGCACTGCTCTCTTGGAGGTGTGATCATGTCCAGCATCCCCCCCCTGCCTGGTCCCCGGGTTCCCTACGACCCCCAGGCTCCCTGGCCCTGCATGCGCGGCAATCCTCGCAACACCGGCCGCTCTCCTGTCGTGCGTGGTGACGCCGGCTTCGAGAGGGCTCCGTCCATGGCCTTCCGCTGCTGGCCGACGGGAAACGGGATCTTCTCCACCCCCATCATCGGCGCCGACGAGACCATCTACGTTGGCTCGGCCGACAGGCACTTCTACGCCCTCGATCCCCACAGCGGCGAGCAGCGCTGGCGCTTCGAGACCGGCGAGTGCATCGACTGCGCGGGCTGCATCGCCGAGGATGGCACCGTCTACTTCGCGTCCTGCGACGCCAGCCTCTACGGCATGGCCCCCGAGGGCGACATGCGGTGGAAGCTGACGCCCTTCGCCAAGCGCCGTCACTTCTCGCCCTCCACCATCTACTGGTGGGAGGCCAATGTGGTGCTGGGACCCAACGGCTGGCTGTACGCCGGCAACGACGACTTCAACTTCTACGCCATCCAGCCTGGCGGGGACATCCAGTGGGCTCAGCTCACGGGCATGCACATCTGGACCGCGCCGGCCTTCAGCGACGACGGTGCGGTGTACTTCATCAGCTTCGATCTGATGCTCTACGCCCTGGACTCCGCCAGCGGACAGCTGCGCTGGCGCAGCGACATCGGGAACTTCGCGGCTTCGTCTCCTGCGATCGGGCCCAGCGGTTCCATCCACTTCGGCAGCTTCGATGGCTGCGTCTACGCGGTGGAGCCCTACGGCGGCAGCATCGCCTGGAAGCGGTCGACCGGCGGTCCCATCTACGCCACCCCGGCCATCGCCGAGGACGGCACCCTCTTCATCGGCTCCTCCGACGGCAGCTTCTACGCCATCGCGGCCGATGGGCGGGTGCTGTGGTCGTTCTACACGGGGGACGCCATCCGCTGCTCGGCGGTGATCGGCCCGGACCCCGAGGGGCGCTGCGACTACCTGGTCTACTTTGGTGGGGGCAATGGCCTCATCTACGCCCTCGAGCCCGGAGGGCTGCGGCGCTGGTCCTTGGACTCGAAGGCGCTGGGCGCTGGGGGGGACTACCCCAACATCAACGCCAGCGTCGCGCTGGGCCGCACCGGCCTGTCCACCGCCAACGCCAACGGTGACGTGTTCTTCGTGCCCTACCACCTCTACCTCGACGCGCCTGATACACCAGGCATGTGTCGCGAGCAGGGGGACGGCTACCCCAGCGACGGGGCGCTGCTCTACGCCATGACGCCCGGTGGTCGCATGGCCGCGCGGCCTCTGCCCGACGAGCCTGGTGACGAGGCACCGGAGATCCTGGCCGAACCCGGTCAGGTCCTGAGCTTCCGTGCGCTCTCCCGGGTTGGCGGCCACACCCTGCCGGTGCGCATCGAGCCAGGCAGCTTGGATGTCACCGTGGTGCCCAGCCGGCCCTTCAGGGCCACGGTACAGCCCGACGGTGGCCAGCTGAACCTGGTCTTCGAGGGGCCGGCGCCGAGCCTCGAGGCCTGCGCCATCAGCGTCAGCGCCAGCTTCGTGGACGCGGAGCGCAGCGGAGAGCTCCGGGGTGCGCTGCGCACCTTACCCCTGGAGGCCCCCAGCACCGCGCCGGCCATCACTGAGCTCGCGGGCCTGCCCTTCGACATCACCCACATGTCCATCTTCGACCCCACCATCGTGCCCAGCCTCGACCAGATCGGCATCGCCAGCCTGAGCATCCACGTGCGGGTCGTGCACGTGGACCAGGACAGCGGCAGGGTGGTGGCCTGGGGGCTGCAGCGCTTCGGCCAGGACGAGCAGGGCGAGCACGTGCAGATCTCCATGCCTCGCCACCTGACCTACGCCTTCGGGGGCCACTACCGTGACGGGCACCTGCAGCTCGAGGCGCGGGGCTGCCGCTTCGAGACCACGGCCTTCCCTGTGCCCCTGGATCTGCTGCGCTTCACCGGCGCATGGGACGGTGAGCACGGCCCACGGGCGGGGGCCTCGCTGCTGTACGAAGTGGACGCAGGGAGCCGCCTGCGCGCTCTGGTCCCACTCTCCCGTGAGCGGGTGGACACCAGAAAGCGGCCCTGGCGCGTGCGCCGGAATCTTGACTGGAAGGGCCTGGCCGGCTTCGTGCGTTCCTGGGTTCCCGGCATGGACACCCTGGGCTCGACGCTCTCCCAGGCATCCAAGGGCGCCGCGCGCTCCCTGGCCCTGGCCCTTCGGCTTCCCAGGCGAGAGCTGTACGGCCCCTGGGGCCTGGTGGGCGAGGACGGGTGGAGCCGTGGGGTCGGCACCTTCCGCACCCGGGCGTCGGAACCCGTCCCCCTGCCTGCGCTGGCCGTGGAGCTGTTCGGCTATGATGCAAAGCGACACACCGTGGTCGCTGATGTGTCGCTGGTGGGCGTCGCGGATCGCGCGCTGAGCGCTGCTGTGCCAGGCATCCTGCTCATCGACATCGATCGCGCGGTGCCGGTCCCCCTTGACTACGCGGGGGCTACCACCATCGACGCCCAGCCCGAGCAGGGCCGCTGGACCGTGCAGCTGCAGCTGCCTCGAGCCATCTCTCCCCGTGGACGAAGGTGGAGGGCGCTGCTGCTGTTCGATCTCGAGACCTTGGCCGAGGTGGAGATCTAGCCGGCGCCTCATCCCTGCGCTTCGGGATATCCGTCCATGGAGGTGACCATGAGCACTCGCATCTACTACTTCACCGGAACTGGAAACTCGCTGTGGGCCGCGCGCGTGCTGGCCGAGCGGCTCGACGCGGCGCCGCCCGTCTCCATGGTGGGGGCGCTCCGCGAGGACGACCTGGCGCCTGCCGAGGACCGGATTGGCCTGGTGACACCTGTCTACATGTATCGCCTGCCCCACTTGGTGGTGGACTTCGTCAAGCGCCTCCAGACCAAGGCGCCGGTGTTCCTGGTGGTCACCGGCGGCGGCGATCCCGGCGACCTGTTCGTTCACGCCCAGGAGCTCTTCGGTGCGCGCGGGCTCGACCTGGCTCAGGGCCTCTACCTCACCGTGCAGTCCAACTACCTCCCATTCGGCGGAGCGCCCGAGGAAGACGTCTTGGCGGAGCGTCTGGCCGAAGCATCGGCCCGGCTGGACGATCTGGCCGGTGTCGTCCAGCGGGGGGAGCGTCGGCTCGACCGCGATCACGACCGCTTCCGCGCCTGGGTGCACCCCGGGCTGCTGTATCGCCTGGGCTACAAGTACATCTCCGTGAGCGACAAGAGCTACCGGGTAGACGACAGCTGCAACGGCTGCGGCATCTGCGCCCGCGTCTGTCCCGTCGACAACATCGCCATGGTCCAGGAGCGGCCCAGCTGGAAGAACGTTTGCCAGCAGTGCATGGCCTGCATGCAGTGGTGCCCGAAGGTGGCCATCCAGGTCAAGGAAAAGACCAGGGGCCAGCGCCGCTACCACCACCCGGAGGTGCGGGTGAAGGACATCATCGCGCAGCGATAGGCGTGCGCTCGGCGGCCGCCCCTCAGGGCTTCATCGAGTAGGCGCCATCCAGGGCCAGCACCTGCTGCCACACGCGCTCGCGGCGGGCGTCGTCAGCGACGGGCCTGCGGATCATCTGCTTGGCCAGCAGGCGCTGAGTGCGGGTGGCGGCGGGCTTGCAGTACAGCTGCAGCGCGAACCTGGAGAAGTCCCGGACCATGGTGTCGAAGATCTGGTCCACCAGGTCGTCGTCCACGGCACTGAGCTTGGCGTTCTCGAGGATCAGCTGGCCGTAGGCCACCAGGGTGAACAGCTCACCCAGGATCAGCAGGAAGTCGAAGTCCGCGGCCTGCTCCTTGGAGGGGCGCGCCGAGAACAGCAGGCCCTCGAAGATCAGGACCTGCCGGCGGAACCGGCGCACATTGGGCAGGTCCACGCTGCGGTAGGTGCGGCGATAGCCGTGGAACTGGATCTTGCTCAGGCCCTTGGTCGGGCCCTGACGCCACAGGAAGTCGTCGTCGTCGGGCCGCATCATGCGGGGGATCTCGGGGAAGTCGCCGGGGGAGAAGAAGAAGTTCTTCATGAACTTGATGACCAGCGCCATGTTGACGTGCACCGTGCCCTCGAGCTTGGGCAGGGCGCGGATGTCTCGGACGACCATCTCGAAGACCAGGTCCTTCTCGAAGCCGCGGGCGGCGATGACGTCCCACAGCAGGTCCATGACCTGTTCGCCCTGGGTGGTCACCTTCATCTTGACCATGGGGGTGTACAACAGGTAGCGCCGGTCGCTGGGTGACGCCGCGCGCACGTAGTCGGAGGCGCGCTGGGCGAACAGCCTCATGGCCGTCAGGCGAGCGTAGGCATCGACGAACAGCTGCTGGATGTGGGGGAAGTCGGTGACCGCGGAGCCGAACAGGTGGCGGTGATGGGCGTGGCTGATGGCCTCGTAGAAGGCGTGGCTGCACAGCCCGATGCTGGCCCAGCCCAAGTTGAACTTGCCCACATTGACTGTGTTCAGCGCCATGTCCCAGGCCTCGCGGCCCGTGGCCAGGACCTCGTCGTCGGCCACCGGGTAGTCGTCCAGCCGGTACTCACCCACGTAGTTCTGGGAGTTGCAGATGTTCTTGACGCACTCGTAGTGTCGCCGCTGGGAGTCCACCGCGAAGAAGCAGTACTCGTCTGTGTCTCCAAGCTTGCCGAAGGTGGAGATCCACGCAGCCCGGTTGGCATTGCCGATGTAGTACTTGCTGCCCTGGGCCAGGTAGCCGCCTGCGTCCTGGGGGTAGAGCCGAGTGGAGGTGGAGTAGATGTCGGCGCCGTGGTCGCGCTCGGACAGGCCGAAGCCGAACACCCCGCCATCCCGCAGGGCCTGGGCCGCCCGCTGCTTCATGGTGGCGTTGTCGGTCATCCACAGGGGACCCAGGCCCAGGATGCTCACCTGCCAGGTGTACCAGTACGCCAGGCCGTAGAAGGCAAGGATCTCGTTGAAGGCGCAGTTTCGGTGGGTGTCCCAGCGGGTGGTGCCGTCGCCCTGAGCCTTCGGGGTGAGCAGCTGGGCGAAGATGCCGTGTTCGCCTTGGAACGCGATGAAGTCTTCGTAGAAGGTGCGCTCGTGGTCAGCCTTCTTGAGCTGCGCCTTGCCGCGATCCTCGAAGAAGCCGATGGTCTTCTTCATGATGTCGCGGGAGGGAGCGTCGAGGTGGTGGAAGGTCTCGGTGCTGGGATTGAAGAGCATGTGCACCTCAGGCGGGGGACGGGATCTCGTAGCCTCGGTGGAGCTCCGGGCCCAACTCTGCGTTCGCCCTCCTGACCTGGGACAGCTTGGAGCTTCAGCCCAGCCCGGACACCGCGAGCATGTGGTCCAGCCGGTGGTCGACGGTGTGGTCGCGCAGCACCCGCTCCCGCCCTCTGCACGCGATGGCGGCGGCCTCTTCGGGGTGTGCCAGGAAGTGACGCACCTTGGCCTCGAGATCGGCGTAGGAGCGCCAGGAGACGATCTCGCGGCCTGGCTCGAAGAGTTCGTGCAGGTGTGGGCTGTGCTCGGCCAGCACGAAGCCGCCGCATGCGAGCACGTCGAACACGCGCATGGTCACGATGTCTCGCTGATACAGCCGGTCGATGTCCAGGCTGATGGTGCTGGACTGGTAGATGTGGTTGATCTCCTGGCCGTGTCCTGCCCGGCCTCGGTACCGGCCTCCACCCTGCTCGATGAGCCTCCAGCCTTCGTCTCCCCAGGCCTGGGCACCGAAGCCTGCGAGGCCCACGACGGTGTTCAGGCGCTTCTCCGCGGCGGCCGTCTCGCCCAGCATCAGGCCGGGGTCCCCGAGCCCGGCGGCGATGCTGGCCTGGCGAAAGCCTGGGAGCGCCGCGTCCAGAGCCTCGGAGACCAGGAAGCGACCGGGGTGTTGCCGCTGCAGGGCAAGGACGCGCTGTGGCAGATCCTGGGGTGGGCTCGAGCCTCCCTGAGCGGTCCAGCGGTCCAGCGCCCCGTCGAAGCGCGCTCGCAGCCGCCTGGCTTGGAGCAGCATGGAGGAGCCGACGAAGCTGACGGTGGCGGCGTAGGGGTGGTCTGGGGGCAGGGGACCGGGCGCCCGGGTGCGGGGGTTGCTGGCCAGGGGCATGTACTCGACATGCTCGAACCCGCCGGTCTGGTAGCGCTGCACGTTGTTGGGATCGTGCGTGAAGACCCACACGTGATCTGTGGTGCCTCGTGCGCGGGCGCTGTCGATGGTCGGGTCCACCTCCCAGCAGATCAGCGGGAGCCCCGCCGCCCTGCAGGCCTCGGCCATGCCGCTGGTGTAGTTGATGGTGGCCGCCATCGAGGCCTGCGCCAGGCGGGCGTTGTGGGCGATCTCCTCGACAGCGTGCCGCTCCACCTCCCAGGGCAGCACCGTGAAGCCTCGGTGCCTGAGCGCCTCGGCCAGATCGTCCACGAACAGCTCCCCCGTTACCATCAGCGCGCGCTTGGAGCCCACGCCGTGGTCCAGCAGCGCCCGCTCCATGCCGTGGACCTTGTCGAGCACCGGGTGGCTCACCACCGCGGACTCCCAGGGCAGGTGTCGCAGCAGATCCGAGGCCAGCGCCAGGCGCAGGCGGCCGGTCCTCAACGCGGCCCCCCAGTCGTGGCGCGCCAAGGCCACCCGCAGCAGCCAGGGGTCGCGATCCCAGGCCACTACCGTGGCGCGGGGCCAGCGCTCGAGGGCCGCCTGGACAGTCTCGCCCAGCCCGACGCCGAAGCACAGCACCCTGCGCGGCTCTCCGTGTGGAGCCAGCATCGCCTGCGCGGCCTCGCTCCCGAGGCTCAGGGGCACCCAGCGGCGGCCCAGCCGGTACACCACCGGCCCCCCCTTGTCGTCGGGGAGGCGACGCAGGTGGCTGTCGTCCACGGGCAGGTGGAGCCGCGCTGCGAGGCGCTGGTCCTGCGCAGCGAGAGCGGCGAGGCGCTCACGCAGACGGTCGGTGTCGGGACGCAGGGGCTGCATACCGACAGCTTAGCCTGGCCGCCCCCGCCAGTCCGAGATCGCCGGGGGCTTGGGTCTTGCAGGCCCCTATCGGCGGTCCGTGCTCTCGAAGATCCGGTCGGCGGAGCTGGCGATGAAGCCCTGATACAGATCGCCGCTCGCGTCGGGGTGGCGCTGGGCGAACTCGTAGTAGCAGCCCGGGACCTCGAGGGGGCCGTCGGCGAGCTGCACCTGGACCACGTTGGCCACGGTCGAGGACTGCTCCAGTAGCTGGACGGGGCTGCCCTTGATCAGACCCCCAGCCCTGTTGAGCTCGAAGCCATTGGCCATCAGCAGGGTGTTGACCTCCTCGAGGCTGTCGAGGGTCTCGAGGGCGTTGACCAGCACGGTGAAGTGGTTGGGGCGGAAGCCGTGAGCCGCGACCCAGGCGGCGTACTCGCTGACCTCGGCCAGCCGGCGCCAGGTGGCATGATCCACCGACCAGGGGCGGCCGCTGGTGCAGAAGGCGAAGTCATGTGTCGTCGCTGGATCCACCTGGGCGACGAGGTCGGCGATGATCTCCTGGATGTCGGCAGGCATCGCGTCGACCAGCAGCTCGCTGATGAACACCTTGGGTCGCCCTGGCGCGTCGAAGTGGACCGCCCGCAGCTTCTTGGCGGGGAAGGTGTAGTGGCCGCACTCCTGGTAGCCGCTGGCCAGGAAGGGACGAGCCAGGGCCTCGATCCCTACCGGGGCCAGGCTGTAGGTGCGCAGCGCGATGTGGTCGTTGACCACGCGCTCGCCCCGAGCCTCGAAGAGATCGCGCACGGCGCGCGCCTGGGGGTTCATGCCCAGGTAGTCCTGCCACATGTGGTTCAGCAGTGCGTCGAGATCGTGGATGGTGTCAGCGCTCATGGTCACTCCAGCGTGTGCGTTGGGGCGGAAAAGAGGACTCCGGGGGCCAGGCTCCAGCCGGGGTCGAGGGCGGCCTTGGTGGCGCGCAGCTGATCCATGGCCTCGGGGCCTCGGGTCATGACCAGCATGCGTTGCTTGAGAGGGCTCCGACCCACCCCATGCTCCGACAGGGGACAGCCGCCCAGGGCGATGGCCTGTGCGGCCAGCTCCAACAGGGCCGCCTCGCCTGCGGCCATGTCGGCGGCGGAGGTGGGCAGGGCGTTGGGGTGCACGTTGCCATCGCTGATGTGCCCATAGATGCAGGCCTCGAGCCCATGCTCGGCGAAGACGCTGCGGTAAGCATCCAGCATGGTGGCGAAGTGCTCGAAGGGGACGATCATGTCGCCCCCCAGCTTGTGGACCGCGGGGTCCTGGCGCTGGTGGCGGAGCAGCCACTCGCTCACGGCCAGGGGGATGGCCTCGCGCACCGCCGCGAGCTGGGCCTGCCTGCTGCTCTGCTCAGGCAACGCGAGCTCGGTGGTCTCCAGGGCATCGTGGGCCAGCAGGGCGTCCACGAGATCCGCGATGGGGCCCTCGGGAGCGCCGGCGAAGGCGCTGTCCAGCTGGCCCATCACCGCCTCGTCTCGAGTCCCTGCGGGCAGCTCATGCACCAGCAGCAGCGCAGCACTGGCGCCCTCGGGCACGGTGACCCGCAGCTCCTCCAGCTTGCCCTCCGCCTGGATCAGGGCCAGGCACCGGGCGTCGAAGTACTCGATGCTGCGCACGGCCAGACCACCAGGGCGCTCTCCTTGGCCCGTGAGCCGAGACCGCTCGCGCAGGGTCCGGGTCAGGGCCACAGCGCTGGCATCGTCGGGCAGGAAGACCAGGGCCAGCAGCTCCGTGGGCAGGGGGCGCAGGGAAAGCTCGACCTCGGTGATGATGCCCAGGGTGCCCTCGGAGCCGATGAACAGGTCGATGGGGTCCATGGGGTCCCGCACCATGTAGGCGGCGGACGTCTTGCGCAGCTGTGGGGAGAGGGCCGTGGGGATGGGCACGGAGAGGCAGCGCTCCCCCAGCAGCTCCAGGATGTCGCCCGGATGCATCCGGTGTTCCCCCCGCGTGATCTCCAGCACTTCGCCGTGGCGCAGCGCGACGCGGATGCGTTGGACCCAGTCGCGGGTGGTGCCGTAGGCGAAGGTCGCCGCGCCCGCGGCGTTGGTGGCCACGTTGCCGCCGATGCTGGCGCCGTCGTGGGTGGGGGCGGGCGGGTAGTATAGGCCGTGCTCGGCCAAGGTGGCATGCAGCTCGGCCAGCACCAGCCCTGCTCCTGCCACGGCGCGGGAGGTCTGGGGGTCGACCCTGAGGTGGCGCAGGCGCGCCAGGGAGATGACCACCTCCCCGCAGGGGGTGGCGCCCCCGGTGAGGCTGGTCAGGGCACCCTGGGGAAGCACGGCCGTGTCCGGGTTGGCTCGCAGCCAGGCGCAGAGCTCTTCTTCGCTCCGGGGCTCCACCAGCCCCGAAGCTCCGCTGCCCTCCATGGCCGCGGCGTCGCGGGCCACGGCCTCGAGGCGGTCGGGGTCCCTCACGGTGGCCGGAAGGGCTCGCTGGGCGGGTCGCTGCAGGGTCAAGCGTACGGTGGACATCGTGTACTCCGGGCTGGCCAGCGCAAGCTAACCACGCCGATGGTGTGCGAACGTCCTCTGCTGTGAGCCACCCCACCCGTCAGTGGGGTCAGCAGGTCGGGATCAGGGAAGCGCCAAGCTGGCCTGGACCGTGTCGGCGATCATGGCCCCCACCGTCCCGTGCCCTTCTGGGCTGAAGTGCAGGCAGTCGACGAACCAGGCTTGGGGAGGGACGCTGTAGCTCTCCAAGGTCAGCGCCTCGAGATCCAGCAGCGTGGCGCCGCCCTCGCGAGCGGCGGCGCGTACGGCGTCGGTCATGGTGGCGTCCGCCCGCATGGGCGAGGGGTCCGTGGCCAGGGCTCGGCGCAGGTCGTCCGCAGCCCGTGGGTCACCGTCGTTACTTCGCAGCCGACCCCGGGCGTGGAGCAGCTCTGCGCAGTCAGGGTGGGCCTGGAGGGCTCGCTCGAGGGCGGGGAGCTGGTCGTGCGGGACAGGCCTGCTCCCGTAGGTCTCGAGATCGATGATGGCTCGAGCCTCGGGGCAGCCACGGCCGATGGGTCGGCACATCAACCAATTGGAGATGGGCGTGACCAGGACGGTCTGTACTCCTCGCTTGGCGGCCTGCTGGGTGATGGCTACGAGGTTGCGCTGCAGGGCCTCGGCCGCCAGCAAGCGCTGGCCGTCGGAGATCGGCAGGTGGGGCTCTCCAGGCTGCGGCCGCCTGCGCCCGTCGCCGCTCTCGCCGGCTCGGGGCGAGACCAGATCGCGCAGCAGCAGGTAGGCTCGGCTGCGCCACAGCAGCAGGCGCAGGCGCACCTGCACGGCACCTCCGAAGCTGCCGTAGCGCTGCTCTTGCAGGGTGTTGCCCAGATCGTTGTGGCCTGTGTAGATCACCAGCAGCTCGGGGCCGAAGGACAGGGCCTCGAGGGCCAACTGCCGGATGTCGTGGCTGTCCAAGCCAGGGTTGCCCAGGTTGAGCGCCTCGATGGCGACGCCCCGCTCGGCCAGGGTGCGGGCGGCGGCGGCGGGCAGCTCGAGATCGGTGGCGATGCGGCTGCCGCCGTGCATGGAGGAACCCCCCAAGAAGACCACACGGGGAAGGCCGGGGATGGCCTGGGCGGCGAAGCTGACAGGCTCGGAGCGGTCCTGGTAGCGAGCGACCACGGTCCCTTCCACCTGCTCGAAGCTGGGCCGCTGGCTGTCCCAGCGCTGCCACAGGCCTGGAGGGTCCGGGGGAGAGCCCATGCCTGCTCGAGCCAGGCCTTCCACAGCGAGCAGCAGCAGGGCGGCGGTGGCCAGGCCCAGCAGGGCTCGGAGCGGGCGTGAGCGGCGGATCGGCGTGGTGGGCATTACGGCTCGGTTGGGCTGGTTCCAAGCCTAGCGGCGCACCTCATTGTGCGCCAGCTTGGCTCGTTCGGGCTATGGGCTGCGCCCCCCGGGCCTGGCCAACATCCGTCCAGCCTCATGAGGTGAGCATGGATCGTTGGGAGCTGGTCGATAGCTCGCCCTTGCCCGATGGCCGCGGGATGCTGCGCCTCATGCGGCTGGGGCACGAGATGTCCATCGACGTGGGCGGACAGCAGCTGATGGGCTCTTGGGCCCACGCGTCGGAGGATGCTCTAGGCGAGAGGTCCTGTGATGTCGTGCGACAGTACGCGCAGGCCCGCGTCCTCATCGGCGGCTTGGGCATGGGCTTCACGCTGGCCGCGTCGCTCGAGCGGCTGGGCGAAGACGCCAGCGTGGTGGTGGCTGAGCTGATCCCGGCCGTGGTTCGCTGGAACCGCGGCGTGCTGGGGGCTGTGGCCGGTCGCCCACTGGATGACCCCAGGGTGGAGGTCTACGAGGGAGATGTCGCCGACAAGCTGGTGAACCAGGCGACGCCCTGGAACGCCATCCTGCTGGATGTGGACAACGGGCCGGAGGTCTGCACCCACTTGGGCAACGGCTGGCTGTACACCCCGCAGGGACTCGCCGCCTGCTTCGATGCCTTGGCGCCTGGGGGCGTGCTGGGCGTGTGGTCGGCTTGGCATGACAGCACGTTCACGGACGTAGTCGTGGCCGCCGGCTTCCGAGTAGTGGTCTATCGGGTGCGGGCGCAGGGCTCTCAGGGAGGCGTGCGCCACGCGGTGTGGATGGCCTTGCGGCCCCACTGATCTGCGGATCAGCCCTCGAAACTCAGGCCGTCACGCTTGACCTGCAGGGTGACCAGGCGCTGCTCCCCCGACGCGATGCGATGCACGACGAGCTCTGCCAGCTGTGGCGGCGCCCTGGGGGTGTAGTGCGCCGGTCGGTGGAGCAAGAGGACGGTGTCGAAGAGCTCGAGATCCAGCCCTCGGCGTCTGAGGTGCCCGAGCCCGGGCTTCATGCCTTCGCCGTCCAGCAAGGAGCGGTCGAGCGCCGTGACCAACAGCACGGCTACGTTGTGTTCACGCGCCAGCTCCTGGAAGCCGCAGAGTGTTCGTCGTCGGTCTTCTTTGCCGTACTGGGCGCTGGCCGAGTTGGTGTGGACTGGATCGACCACCACCAGCGCCAGCCCGGGGCTGTGGGCCAGGGCTTGCTGGGTTCCCTCGGCTACGGCTTCGTGCTGGAGGACCAGGCCGCCCACGGGGAACAGGTGCAGATCCCAGCGCTTGACGAGCTCGGTGAAGCCAGCGGAGCCCTGGCCCCGCAGGCTGGAGCGCGAGGGCTCCACGCCGCTGACGGTGGCGAACAGCCGCAGCAGGAGGTCACCGTTCTCGTAGAACGAGGTGAAGTACCCCGCAGCGGCACCCTGGGGCTCCCGCGCGGAGAGGGCCATGTTGATGGCCATGGTGCTCTTGCCCATGCCTGGCGCGCCCGCGAGCAGGGTTACGCAGCCGCGGTGCAGCGCACCGCCGTTGGAGTCCAAGCGTGCGATGCCAGTCTGAACGGCCGCGCCTTCCGGGCTCTCGAAGCCAGTCATGGAAGCTCCATGCCAGAGAGAAGCTCGCGGAGCCGCATCAGTGGCTGCCGCCAGCATACCGCATCGGCGCTCTCGCCAGGACACGGCACGGGGGCCGATGAACTCGGCCCAGGGGTTCAGCGATCAGAGGTGTCGTCAGAAGAGGGCGTAGGGCTGGGAACATCCTGCCGAGCAGGCTGCTCCGAGCTGCCGGTCGCGACTCCAGCTTGCGGGGCGTCTTCGCTGGCCTTCGAGGCCTTGCGGGCCTCTCTCTCCGCGCGCTTGGCGGCCTTCTTGGAGGCCTTGTCGCGGTCCCTCTGCATTCGTTCGAAGCGGTAGTTAGGCTTGAAAGCCATGTCTTGCACATCCTACTGAAAATGATCGAGGCGCCGTCTGGAGGGTCCCAGCCGGCGCCTCGTTAGAATTCTTGTGGAGCAAAACGGCTAGTAGCCGCCGCCACCCCAGCCGCCACCGCGGCCACCACGATCGCCACCGCGGTCGCCACCACGGCCACCGCCGCGGCCGAAGCCGCCGCCGCCGCCGCGGCTCTGACGCTCCTGGGCCTCGTTCACGCGCACGGTGCGACCGTCGAGATCAGCGCCGTCCATCTTGGCGACTGCCTGGTCCTTGGCGTCGTCCGTCACGAAGGTCACGAAGCCGAAGCCGCGAGAGCGACCGGTGTCGCGATCCTTGATGACCACCGCCTCGGTGACCTCGCCGAACTCTTCGAAGGCTGCGCGAAGGCTGTCGTCATCCGTGGCCCACGCGAGGCCGCCAACAAATACTTTCTTGGACATGTTCTCTCTTCTCTCGTCGTCTGGGGGCCGTTCAGCTCGATATTGAGCCGAAGACCCTGCGGTACACCGGGCGATGGGCGCCGGCAGCTCTTTGGCCAGGAGGGCCGTCTTCGTCGCAGGTTTCCACAAGAACGGACTCTCGAAGAAAGGACGTAGTGGAGAGTCTGCGTTCGAAAGCGCGACCGTATATCCCGTTGTACCGCCACTGCCCAACGAAGGGGCTGGTTCGGAGGGCGTGCGGCAGGTGGCCGCCGGGGCGTGGACGAAGCCTGCTGGCGCGCACGGACGTTCGTGGACGACCCGGGGTGTTGGAGGGGGCCCGCCAGGCAGGCGGCGCGAGCGTCGTGAGCTTCACGATTCTGCGTGTTTGTCCTTGCTCCATGCGCGGATGTAGCCCATGTGTCACCCATGCTTCGAGGAAGGAGGCTGCCGTGACCGATGAACCCACACCTGCATGGCGAAGCCAGGGTGAGGCGAGCCTTGACTGGCGCCTGCGCTTCGGGCACCTGCTCTCCAGCGCCCGAGACGCGGTGGCCTGCGTGCGCAGCGGGCAGACCATCTACATCGGCAGCGGCGCCGCAGAGCCCGGGTTCCTGTCCACCGCGCTGCTGGCCAGGGCAGGGAACCTGCGGGACGTGGTGGTGATCCACCTGCTCGGGCTGGAGGAGAGCCCCTTCGCCAACCCGAAGCTGGCGGTGAACTTTCGCGTCAACACCTTCTTCGTCGGGCGTGGCATGGAGGAGGCGGTGCGCGAAGGGCGGGCAGACTACACGCCTCTGAGCGTCACGGAGCTGCCCCAGGCCATGAAGCGCGGCATCGTGCCCGTGGACGTGGCCCTGGTCCAGGTCAGCCCTCCCGACGCGATGGGGTACTGCAGCCTGGGCATCTCGGTGGATGCGGGCATGGCCGCGGTGGAGCATGCCGGCCTGGTGCTGGCCCAGGTCAACGAGCAGCTGCCCGTCACCCACGGCGACTCGTCTGTACACGTCAGCCAGCTGCATGTGCTGGTGGATGGCAGCGCGCCGCTGCTCGAGGTCGAGTCCGAGGCTCCCGATCCCGTGTCGGTCACCATCGGGCGGCTGGTGGCCGACATCATCCGTGATGGGTCTGTGCTTCACTTCGGCCGCAGCCCCGTCTCGGCGGCCACCATGCGCTTCCTCGAGCGTCGCCGGGACCTGGGCATCCACACCGACGTGCTCACCACCGACCTGCTGCGCCTGATCCAGTCGGGGGCGGTGAGCAACCGCTCCAAGGGAGTCCACCGGGGCAGGACCGTGGCCACTACGGCCCAGGGCACCCAGGAGCTCTACCGCGCCTTGCACCACAACCAGGCCATCGAGCTGCACCCCGTGGACCACGTGAACGACCCCTGGGTCATCGCCCAGAACCCCAAGGTGGTGGCCGTGCTCGAGGTCGAGGAGCTGGACCTGAGCGGGAAAGCCCGCATCCAGGGGACCGTCTCCACCTCCAAGCGGGGCAGCCTCGGCGGCGCCCTGGACTATGTGGAGGGCGCCTCGCGCTCGGAGGGCGGCCTGGTGGTGCTGGCCCTCCCGTCCATCGATCCCGATGGTTCGAGGTCCCGCATCGTGGCGGAAGGCAGCGGACGGGGGGTGTTCCTTCCGCGCTCGAAGGTGGACATCGTGGTCACCGAGTATGGGTCGGTGCATCTGCGCGGGCTCTCCCTGCGCGAGCGCGCGGTGGCGCTGATCTCGGTAGCCCACCCACGCTTTCGCCGGGAGCTGATGGACCAGGCCAGGGGGATGCGCATCGTCGCCCAGGATCAGGTGTCCCAGCCCGAGCACGGCTGCGTCTACCCCCACCACTACGAGACCTCCCGCAGCTTCGCGGGCGGCCTCGAGGTCTTCTTCCGCCCGGTCAAGCCCTCCGACACGCGGCGCATCGAGCAGCTGTTCCACTCGCTGGCCCCCGAGACTGTGCGCATGCGCTGGCATGCCTCCCTCAACTCGCTGTCCCGGGCGACCCTGATGGAGATCACCAACATCGACTACTCCCAGGACATGGCCATCGTGGGCTTGGTGGGGCCGCGGGGAAACCGCCGGATCATCTGTGAGGGGCGGTGTCTGTACCAGCCGTCCACCCGCATGGGGGAGTTCGACATCCTGGTGCATGACGACTACCAGGGCCTAGGCCTGGGCAAGTTCCTGGCCAGCTACCTGATGCGGGTGGCCTACGCCCGCGGGCTGTACGGCCTGTTCGCCGAAGTGCTCCAGGACAACATGCCCATGCGGCACCTGCTTGACAGCGCTTGGCCCACGGCACGGGTGCGTCACGACGCGGGCCTGCGCACCTACACGGTGCAGTTCAGCCCAGCAGACAGAGGACGTCCCAAGGACGCCATCCTGATCCACACTCCGCACTTTGGCGACTACTCCCTGGGGGACTCGCATCCCTTCGAGCCGGGGCGCGCCCGGAAGCTGTACGAGCTGCTCAAGCGCCAGGACTGGCTCTCCGAGCCGTGGATGCGGGTGGAGATGCCCCAGCCCGTGCCCGCCGAGGAGCTGGCGGGGTCGGTGGACCCCGGCTTCCTGGCGGCCATCAAGCGGGCCTCCGCGGGACGGATCGACCCCTCCTTGCTGGCCTATGGATTGGGCACCGAGGAGTGCCCCATCTTCCCCCGCCTGGCAGACTACGTGGGGCTGTATTGCTCGGCGACCATGACCGCCGTGCGGCTGATCCTCGAGAGCAACGCCAACGTGGTGTTCAACCCCCTGGGGGGGATGCACCACTCGAGCCGCAGCCGCGCCGAGGGTTTCTGCTACGTCAACGACGCCATCCTGGCCATCGACGCCCTGCTGGCGGCCGGCCACCGGGTGGTCTACATCGACATCGACGCGCACCACGGCAATGGGGTGCAGGACACCTACTGGAGAGACGATCGTGTCCTGGTGGTCTCCATCCACGAGTCTGGCAAGACCTTGTACCCGTGGAAGGGCTTCGAGGACGAGATCGGCGAGGGTCCGGGACGCGGCTACACCGTCAACGTGAGCCTGCCCGCGGGGGCGGATGACGAGGTGTTCCAGCGCGCCTTCGACGATCTGATCGTGGACCGTGTGCGGGCCTTCGCTCCCTCGGTCACCGTGGCGGTGGTGGGGGCCGACACACATCGCACCGACCCGCTCTCCCACCTGCAGCTCACCAACAACGGGATGGCCCACGCCATGGAGCACATCCGCGGCTTCAGCCCCCACCTGCTCATGCTCGGGGGCGGGGGCTACAATCCCGAGGCCACCGTCCGGGCTTGGGCGCGCATGTGGGCGGCCGCCAATCGAATCGACGCCCTGCCTGACTACCTCACCATGCTCGGCGGAGTCTTCTTGGGCGAGCAGGACCTGGGCGGCGGTGACGTGGTGGACATGGCCTGGCGGGTCAGCGGTACCGAGAAGCAGGCCATGCTGGCCGAGGTTCAGCGGCAGGTGGACGCGGCCAAGGCCCGGGACCTCTGAAGCGGCGCTCGCAGCCAGAGGGACCACTGGACCGCGAAGCCCAGCGCGCCCGGGGCGCTCAGGACCGGCCCGAGGCCGCCTCGTGCGCCGATGGCCACAGGGCCGAGATCCACCCCGAAGCCAGCCTCCAGCAGCAGCGGAGCGCGCAGCTGACGCGCGCTCAGCACCTGGAGCTCCAGGGGCAGAGCGAGGCCGAGGTCCAGCTCGCCTCGCGCCCCGCGCCGACCCAGTTGGATCGCGGGGGTGGCGCTCACGGCCAGGCCAGGGTCCACCATGGGTGCCAGCAGGCCGCCGGCCAAGAACAGATCCAGGGCCCACGGGCCGGTCCCGAGGGCGACGCGCCGGCGGGTCCCGAGGGATGCCTCGATCGCAGCGGCGGGCAGCCTCCACGCGACCGCCAGGCCCAGCTCAGGCCGCAGCCACCAGGCCACACCGGCCTGAGGCCAGCCAGCCTGTAGCACCAGGCTCTGCCGTGGGTCGCCCTGGCGGAGGGTGATGGGGTCGGCTGCGGCTGGGCCTGAGGCGAAGGCTGCCAGGAAGAACACCAAGGTCACGGCCAGCGCGCGCATCACCACCGCCCCTGGACGCCCGGGAAGCCACCGGCGTCGAGCTTGGCCGCGGCGCTGAGGTCGTCGTACAGGCTGGCGTCGAGCCAGGCGTCCAGTACCCGCCAGGCGTCTGTGCGGCTCTGTTCCGTGGGGCGGGTGGAGGCGCCGTCCCGGGACAGCTCCGACTCCGTGGCATCGTCGGTCCAGTCGTAGTGGTTCATGCCCTCGATGACGCCACCCCAGCGGGGCTCCGGAAAGCGCTCCCACTCGGGGTAGAACTCCTCGGGGGCCTTGCGGTCCTGGCTGCCTGTCAGCAGGAGGGAGGGGGAGCCGGCCATCGCCTCCACCTCGGTGCCACCCGCCGCGTAGGACGCCAGGATAGCGACCCCGTGTACGCGGGGGTCGGCGACCCAGCCCATGGCGGCCACCACGCCGCCCAGGGAGTGCCCCATGATGGCGACGGGCCCATCCGGGTCGAGGGCCCCCTGGAGGGGGTCGCCATCCACCTCAGCGCGTTCGAGGGCCTCGTCCAGGGCGTAGGAGGCGTTGTCGGGCTCGAGGATGGCCAGCTGCACGCTGTGGCGAGGGGCCAGCACGACATAGCCCCGCGAGGCCATGTGCTCGGCCAGCCAGCGATACCGTTCCGTGTCGACGAACCCGCCCTGGATGCTCAGGACGCAGGGATAGGGGGCGCCGCTCGGGTCGAGATCCCCGCCTTCGAGGGCTGGCCAGGTGGCCTCGAAGCGCACGGCCTCGCTGACCCTGGCCTGAGTGCGATAGCTGGCCCGGGCCACGCCGAAGGGCCCGCGCTGGCCGTCGTCGCCGGCGGCCTCGCCGTCGGGGGCGAGCACGAGCTCCAGCACCGGCGGCTGCGCGCAGCCCACCGTCAGCGCGATGAGAAGCAGAGGGCGAGTGAGTGTGTGCAGCGGGGTCAGGGGGCCTCCGGAGGACACGGCGATGCCACGGGGCTCGGCGAGCGCCCAGCGGCCCGGGACGACGGAGGGCGCTTCGCTCACCGCAGGCTGCGCCGTCGCACCGCGAGTCCAAGCAGCCCCAGCAGCCCGATGAAGGCTCCACTGCCTCCCTGGGCGGCGCTGCTGCAGTTGCAGCCGCCGCCGCCCTTGAAGAAGCCGTCGTTGTCGGAGTGGGGGCCGGTGTCGGGGAAGGAACCGGTGTCGTCGGTGGGATCGTCGGTGTCGTCGGTGGGATCGTCGGTGTCGTCTGGGGGGGCGTCGGTGTCGCCGGTGTCGCCCACCGGGTTGCAGTCGTCGTCGTACTCGCCGTTGCCGGGCCACACGTCCGCGTCGGTGTCGTCGCAGTCGTCGTCCACGTCGTAGCCGTCGCCGTCCTGGTCCAGGTCGTTGCCGTCGCAGTCCTGGTCCACGCCGTCGTACCAGATCTCGGTGGCGTCGGGGTTGATGGCCGCGTCCGCGTCGTCGCAGTCGGTGCCGCCCCAGGCCGCGTCGTCCCAGCCGTCGGCGTCGGCGTCGTAGTCCGAGCCTTCGCTGCAGTCCTGGTCTACGCCGTCGTACCAGATCTCGGTGGCGTCGGGGTTGATGCTGGCGTCCGCGTCGTCGCAGTCGTCGTCCACGTCGTAGCCGTCGCCGTCCTGGTCCAGGTCATTGCCGTCACAGTCGTTGTCCACGCCGTCGTACCAGACCTCGGTGGCCCCGGGGTTCACGTCGGAGTTGGCGTCGTCGCAGTCGTCGCCGCCGTAGTCCACCGAGTCGTAGCCGTCGCCGTCCGCGTCGTACTCGTTGGCGTCGTCGCAGTCGTTGATGACGCCGTCGTAGGGGTCGTCGGGGGCGCCGGGGTAGGTGGCGTCGTCGCTGTCGTCGCAGTCATCGCCGCCGTAGCTGGCCGACTCGAAGCCGTCGCCGTCGCGGTCGTAGTCCGAAGCGCCGTCGCAGTCGCTGTCCACGCCGTCATACCAGGTCTCCACCCCGTCGGGGTTGACGTCCTCGTCGTCGTCGTCGCAGTCCGTGCCGCCGTGGGCGTCGCTGTCGAAGCCGTCGGCGTCGGCGTCGTAGTCGTTCGCGCCGTCGCAGTCCTGGTCCACGCCGTCGTACCAGACCTCGGTGGCGCCGGGGTTGATGGCCGCGTCGTCGTCATCGCAGTCGGATCCGCCGTGGGCGTCGCTGCTGTAGCCATCAGCGTCGGCGTCGTAGTCGTTGGCGCTGTCGCAGTCGCTGTCCACGCCGTCGTACCAGGTCTCGGTGGCGCCGGGGTTGATGGCCGCGTCGCCGTCGTCGCAGTCTGTACCGCCGTGGTCGTCGCTGTCGTAGCCGTCGCCATCGGCGTCGTAGTCCGAGGCGCCGTCGCAGTCGGAGTCCACGCCGTCGTACCAGGCGTCGGTGGCCCCTGGGTGGACGGACGCGGCTGTGTCGTCGCAGTCTCCGCCGCCGTGAGCGTCGCTGTCGTAGCCGTCACCGTCGGCATCGTAGTCGCTGGCGCCGTCGCAGTCGGAGTCC
>ERZ890953.29-NODE-29-length-79538-cov-15.008845_pt1 | contig 79538 bp, 104 predicted proteins | sample MGYA00521264_ERZ890953 | MGnify/ENA primary metagenome ERZ890953 (study PRJEB32303, sample SAMEA104408629) | aquatic metagenome | biome: Brackish water; feature: Chemocline; material: water | place: Baltic Sea | collected 2014-10-26T21:54:00 | depth 200 m ...
AATATAAATTATTTAGTAAAATAGAACAAATAAGATATAAACCAGGGTTTGAAAAAGAAAAAATAATTCAAGTTAAATGTAAATCTAACAATTGCAATAAATGGTTTACCCCGTCTTATATTCAATTTTATGAAAGAATAAGATCTATTGAAAAAAATGAGTTAGACAATTCATTTTTTTATTGTTCTAAAGAATGTAAAGAAGAATGTCCATTATATGGAAAGAGAGTTGAATCTTTAATTATTCAAGATAAAATAAATGCAGGATTAATAGAAGAACCTTGGTATGATTCACAGGAATATCAAGTTTGGAGACAACAAGTTTTAAATTTGGATAATAACTTATGTGTTTGGTGTGGAAATTTAGCTACTATAGCTCATCATATACTACCACAAAAAACTCATCCTAATTTAGCATTAGATCCTGAAAATGGTTTATCTAGCTGTAAAGAATGTCACTTTAAATATGGACATAAAGACCCTTGGTGCAATACTAGTTATTTGGGAAAATTGGTTTGTGATCGTATTTATAAAATTAAAAATAGGTAGGTGAAAAATGTATGAATATAAAGCATTTGTAACAAGAGTAGTAGATGGTGATACCTTTGACGCTACAGTAGATCTTGGGTTTACAGTTTCTGTTCAACAAAGATTTAGATTAAAAGATGTAGATGCTCCAGAAACATGGAGACCAAAAACTAAAGCAGAAGCTGATCATGGAGCTCAAGCTAAAGAATTTGTTATTGAATTAATAGAAGGAAAAGACATTGTTTTAACATCTGTAAAAGCTGCAGTATATAATAGATATGAGGCATTTGTGACTTTATTAGATGGTTCTGATTTAGGAACTTTGTTAATAGAAAATGGGTTAGTAAAACTAGATAAATACGAGGATCCTGATGATACAATTCAAAACTCTTAAATTATATACACACCTTGTGAATGGGGTTCGTTTTCCTCAAAATAAAAATAATCCGTTTGTAATAGTTTATTTTAGTGAAAATTCAAACTTTGTAGATGATTATCCTAAATTAAATATATTACGTGTTGATGCTAAAAAAGTTATCATTCCTAAGACTCAGATTCCTTTTAGTTTTATTACACCAGAACTAAAACTAACTTACAAAGAACATGGTTTATTAGCATTAAGTTCAACACAAGCTACCCCACAAGGACAAAATTTAATTTATGATCTCAGTCCGTATTTAAAAACATTAGAAGATTCTTATAAATTAAAAAATTATAGACAGAGAGGCGGACTTTTATTAAAAAATTTAATGGATAAAATATTTAGTTCTTTCCCAAACAATTATCAAAAAGTACTAATATATTCTGTCGATACAACTAAAGAAATTAATAAATATATTGATAGAAAAATATTTCCTTTTATTTTAGAAATGAAAGCAAATAATATTTATTATGATCATTTATTATTTAATACAATCAAATCAACATCTTCTAGATATAGATTATTAATCAAAGACAAATCAATAAATTTCAATCGAGTTAATTTGTTTTTAAAAAATATAAAACTTATTGATGATGAAGAAGAGGTTGAAAATAAAACAGATATAGCATCTGATACAATTATAGATAAGATTGAAGGTGATATAAATCCAGAAAATAAATCTAAATTTAAACAATCTATTGAAAAGTTTTTTGAGAAAAATCCAAAAGTATTAGATAGAGTACATGATAATGAATTAAGTGATAATGATGCTAAAGAAATTGCTATTGCATCTGTATTATATAGAACTACTGGCGATATGAATAAATCACTTAAAACAGCTATAAACATTCCAGATATTAAAAAATCAATGGGATTAAAAGTTATTGATAAAAAATTTGCGGATGAATTATTACAACCTAAAGAAACAGTAACAACAACTGACGACATAGTTATTCAACTATCAAATGTATCTAAAGCGGTTGGTAATAAGTCACCAGAGCATATTTTTGAAAAAAGAAAAATAGATTTTGAAACTAATTTGAAAAAAGATATTATAAATTCATTTAAAGTATTAGAAACAAAAAATGTTCCTTTAACATTTAAAGATGCTAAAATTATAAAGAAACCAACAAGACCTGGTGAATTAAAATCTTCTGATATAAGTACTATTCATATAACTCTTGTTGATAGTTTTAAACATGAGCATACTATATTATTAGATGTACCAAATGTATCTGATGATGGAACGTTTAGAATTAATGGTAAGAAAAAATGTCTTATTAACCAATTAGTATTATGTCCTATTACTTTTCCTAAACAATTTGATAGTAAGTTTGAGAGTAGTTATTCAACATTTCATATTTGGAGTAAAAGAACTAAGAGAGAAGAATACTTAGAAGCTTACATTGGTTCATATAAAATTCCATTGTTGGTCTTATTAGGGTTTAGTTTTGGTTTTAAAGAAACGTTAAACTTGTATGATATTAGGTATAAGCTTGTAGATGAAAAACCTGATAAAGAGACTAAATGGACTGTTAAAGTTAATGATACTCAATGGTTGTTATTTGAAAATGTCAATACAAAACATAAAGAAGAATTAGTACAATCTTTAGTGCATACAGATATTACTTCATATAAAGTAAGTGGAGAATTTTTATCGCATGATTATTTTAATAACTTAATTATTAAAATGTCCGGTCGTATTAATTCAACATTCTTAATTCAATCAAATTTAGAAAATATTGTTGATCCTGTTGCTAAACAAGTTTTAATAAATAAACAATTACCAAGTGAATTAGATTTAATAATGAAATATATGTCTTCTAAAGCAGTAGAGGGTTTTACTCAAAAAAGAAATGATATTTCAAATCAAAGAATAAGAAATTCAGAAATTATTGTCCATCTTGCTCAAAAACAAATATTAGCATCTCATACTGAATATAAAGAACAAGTATTATCAGGAAATAAAAATGCTATTTTTGATATTTCACAAACCAAAGTATTGAGCGATTTTATTAATTCAGAAATTGTTGCAGATATGGAATATGCTAATCCAGTAGAAGAAATGGCTACTAAAACAAGAGTATCTCCTGTTGGAAAAGCAATTGGTGGTATTCCTGATAAACAAGCTATACAGAATGAAGGTCGTAATGTACATGATTCAATGTATGGAAATATTGATACACTTGATACACCAGAAGGTGAAAACGTTGGTATAGTACAACAATTAACAGTTGATGCTTTTATTACATCAGCAAGAGGAATCCTACAAACTAAAGAAAAGAAGGAAGGTGAGAATTCTGGATTGTTATCTACTACAGCTGCTCAAATTCCTTTTGTTGAAAATGATGATGGAAACCGTGTAATGTTTGGATGTAGTCAAATGAGACAGGCAGTTCCTTTGAGAAATCCTGAACAACCAATGATTCAAACAGGATATGAATCTATATTAACAAGTGTTATATCAGATTCATTTATTAAAAAATCACCATGTAATGGTAAAGTAATTAAAGTAGAAGAAGATTTTATTACAATACAATGTAGTACTGGTGGTAATAAAATAATATCTATTATTCCTGAACATTTAAGATCTGGATCAGGTAAAGATACATTAAGTGTTTTTAATCCTATTGTTAAGGTTGGTCAAGTTGTTAAAGATAGACAAATCATAGCAGAAGGTTCTTGTATTAAAGGTGGTGCTATTGCTATGGGTCGAAGTCTATGTGTTGCATTAATGCCATACAAAGGTTTTAATTTTGAAGATGGTATAGTTATATCTGATAGAATAGTTAAAGAAGGTGTTCTTAATTCACTACATGGTATAGTTGAAGAAGTAGAAATTGCTCCAGATGATAGAGTTGTTTATATAAATGAATTAGGTAAGATGACTAAAAAAGGTGAACCTTTAATTAGAAAGAGTATAGGAGAGATTGATCAATTAATTGGTTTTGATGAAGAAGAAGAGGGAACTGAAATTATATCTGGTCATTTAATTAAAAAATCTCCAGGTGGAAAAATTGTTGACATAGAAGTATATAATAATTTAAAAGACGATAAATTTCCAGAACTTGAAACTTTATCTAAAAAAACCAGACGTCGTTATAATTTAAAACCAAATGAAAAATTTACAGTAAGAGGCGAAACTATCAAAGGAATTTTGATCAAATTCAAAATTGAACAAGAACTTCCTGTTGGTATTGGTGATAAATTAACTAATAGACATGGAGCTAAAGGTATTGTTTCTCTTATTGAAAAAGAAGAAAATATGCCAAGAACCACTACTGGTGATAGAGTTGATATAATATTAAATCCTATTGGTGTAGTGGGTCGTATGAATGTAGGTCAGTTATATGAATTATATACTGGGTTGATTGCTAAAGAACTTGGTCGTCAAATTATTAAATTAAATAATAAAGCAAAAATTATAGCTTTGATGAATAAAGTTCTTCCTATAATTGATATGACTAAAAATAAAGAATTTAGTAGACATTTGATAAATAATTTTAAATCATTATCCGATACTAAATTTGGACAATTTGTGAACCAAGTTAGAAAATCTGGTTCTATGACTATATTAATTCCTCCTTTTAAAGCTCCTTCATATAGAGAAATATTAGTAGCATTAAAAACATTAGGACTTAAAGGTGGTTATCATTTAAAATTACCAGAATATAATACATCAACTAAAGGTCCAGTTCCTGTGGGTTATATGTACATGTTAAAACTTGAACATATAGCAAAGGATAAATTACATGCTAGAAGTACTGGTCCATTAACTAGCAAAACATTTCAACCTACTGCTGGCAAGAAGAGAGAAGGCGGACAAAGAATGGGTGAGCTTGATACCTATTCATTTATTTCATATAATTGTCCTAACTTGTTAGCTGAATTTTTTGGTCCATTATCTGATGATCATATAACTAAAAATGAAATACTTTCAGATATTATACAAACTGGAGCAGCTAAATATAGAACACCAAAAGCATCCCCTGTTAGGGATTTATTAAATAGTTACTTTATAAGCTTAATGATTTGGAGATAATATTATGGATAAAAAACAAATAAACTATAACCTAAATATGATTATGGAAGGTAAAATTTGGGATAAAGTAAAAAAGGGTTGGCGTGATCATAAAGGTAACATTATTAAAGGAGCAAAAATAGCAGGTACTGTTGCTGCTGTTGCTGCTGGTGGTGCAGGTGCAGGTATGTTATTTGGACAACTTACTAAACCATCAATTAAATCACAATATAATAAAGTTACAGAACCTCAAGATTCAAATAAAGAAAAATTACAATATAAAAAACAAATTAAAAAATCATAAAGTAGGACTTAGTAATTAATATATATAGAATGGAGAAGAACAATGGAAAAAAAGAATGGCGGAAATATTGAGAAATGGCAACTACATCATATAACAGTACCAAAAGAATCTGAAGAAGAATTTAAAAAATATTTTCCTGATATTATTATGCCACCTATTATATTTACAGGTACAGTTATTGATGAACCAACTGGCAGATGGAGACCAGGTGATCATATGAGATCAACATATATAGTTTCAATTGATAGAGAAACAGGTGTGGTTGAAACATTAAATACTATGTATCATATGGATATGGATACAGAAGGACAAGATGTCATTCCTGATTTAGGCAATGAAGCATTAAGAATTTTTTATTAACATTAAAAGTTTATAGAACATATTATAAAATTATAGGAGATTTAATTATGGAAAAACAAATGATAAATAATTACTTAAATGGTATTCAAGAAGGTAAAGTTTGGGATAAAGTTAAACAAGTTTGGAGAGATCACAAAGGTAAAATTATTGCTGGTGCTGCTATTGCCGCTGGTGCTTATGGTGCTAAAACATATTCTGATAATAAAAAAGGAAAAGAAACAGCAGTAAAGGCAGCCCAAAGTAATGAAGATAGAAAGTTAGCTGGTAAGACTGGAAGTTTTAGTAAAGCTGATAGATTGAAACAAAAAATTACTGCTGGTACATTACAAGCTAAAGATAAAGTAGTTAAAACTGCAAAAGAAACAGGACAAGCAATAAGTAAAGCTGCAACTGATATTAAAAATTCTGACGCTTCTAAAGTAGCACTTGCTAAAGCTCGTGCTTTAAAACCAAAAGCAAGACGTGCTGGTATGGCTGCTGGTAAGTTTGCTGATAAAGCTGGTGCTGCAGTAAAAGATGTAGTTTATGATACTCCAAAAAAATATTGGACTCCAAAAGCTAGAAGTACTGTAAAAAATATGAAATCTAACTGGAATAAAAATAAAGGTTCTTTTGACGGTCCTCAAGGTGCCTAATAAAATATGGATAATTTACAAATCTTAGCAGGATCATCTTTACCTTTACCGGAACAAGATGATCCTGATCTAAATAAATTGAATAGTGAAGCTTCTAATGAATATGATGGAATGGATTTGATAGATTCAATTGGTACTACAGAATTTAAAACATTATATTTACTTTATATTAATAATTTAAAAGATCAACCAATAGTAGATCAAAGAAGACTATGTTTAGATATTTTAAGTAAAGTAAAAGAAGTATATGATTATTCTTTTCTTCCGTACCCAGAACTAGAACATCAACTAGATATGAATAATGTATATGATTTAATTAAATTTTTAAATTATGATCATATAAATTTTTTGGGGGATGTTTGGAGATATTTAAATACAGATTTGAAAACTACAGACATTAAACAATTCTGCATAAATAATTCTGATTTAGTAGTAAATGAGATAGAAGATCAACTTAAATCACGAGATTTATCTGAGATGGTTTCTTTATTCCTTAGAACATATATAAAAGAGAATCTTATTGATTGGTTTATACAGTCAACTAAAAAGCAAAGAATGCTAATTTACTTACGAATTATGGAGGAAAAATTAAATGGATGAATCTAAGAATTTTAATCTGACAATAAAACGAGGAACTATTGAATTTAAAGTCAATAGAAGAGAACTAATTTCAAGTGATGAAACTGCTGACGGAATGGTATTCAAATTTAAAGGTGGTGTTATTTTTACAATAGATGATATTAATATGCCGCTTGATGTTAAACAAAGAGTGTGTGCTGCTGACTCAGGTTTTAAAAAAGGGAATATAATTTTTGATTTAAATGATTATAGAAACCCAGTTAGTTTGTCATTGTAATAAATTTATTTAATAAATGAAAGAACTATATATATTAATATACATAACATAAGATAAGTTTGTATTAAAAAATTGAAAAAACTCACTAAAAAACTCACTTAATAAAAACAATTTTAACTCAACATAAGGAAGACATATATTTTGTTAATAGAAAATTCTGATTTTAACAAAAGAGATATATGCTTTTCCTGTGTCGGAAAGGAGGTAAGAGGTGTTATTTAATTGATTACAACATTCATATTGTATTGAAAGGGATGGTTGATATGGCGAATGATAGTTCTTTGAAGAAGTTAGTAACTAAGATAAAAAATAAAATTATTAATTGGTTACATGTAGCTGATATAAGTCAATTGTTAGAAATAAGTAAATTCATAGGGATTCGAATATCACCTGATGAATTAAAAAGGTTAGAAGAAAAAATAAAAAAATGAATGATGTTAAATTATAATAGGTCAGTTGTCACCTATCAGTAATTTAATTGTTAAAACGATATTATTAGTTTATTAAGTATTTACCTTAATATTCTTCTATTATTATAATACCGACGAATAGATCTTTTAACATAAAACTATAACGACTAGTTTGATGTCTTGAGAATTATTTCATATATTTATCTGATACTTTTTGTATTGGAATCTATATGGAATAATTCTCAAGATATCAGACTAGTCGTATGGTTAATTAAACGCTCAAACTTTTTGTCGTTTTTTGTCGTTGAAAAAGGAAATAAAAAATGAAATTAATTACAACAGAAAAATTTGTGGAAAAGTTAGAATGTGATATTTATCCTATCACAATTGTAAAATTTCTATTAAATAAAAGAAAGATATTAAGCTACTTTTCAAAAGCTGCAAGAGACGACTTTCAAATTAAAGGTATTAAATATAAAGTTGATTATATTGATTGTCCTTTATGTCATGAAAAAGTCGATATGCTATGTAGACAACATACTTCCATAGAAAGAGTTTTAAATGCTAATACAGTAGCTTTTGATTTAGATACTAATGTTTTCTTTTATAAAAATGAAATTTTTAGGATGGTTGGTAATAAATTAGTAATAGTTTATTGTCCACACCCAAAGTTAATAGTAGGAAAATTAACAGATGAAAAGGTAAGAAAAGTTATACCTATCACAATTGAAGATCCTGCTTTAAAAGTGTTACCAAGTTATAAAAACGTAAGAAGGTTTTTATCATCAGAATTGATGGATCAAAATATGAAATGCTGGTTTAATTCAGAATTTAATTTAGTCACAATTCCAGAAGATAGAAATGTATCAAATTTTTGTTTAATACCAAATAATTAATTAGGAGGAAGGTAGTATGAACGATTTTAATGAATATGCAGATTTAGGAACAACAGGTTACAAAAGTACAGAACCAGTGAAACCAGAAGATGAATTTTTCCATTCACTATACATATCTGGTCAGACAAGAAAGAATCATATCGGAGTTATGGAAAATGCTGGTGAAATGCAAATTAGAGGAGTTGAATATAATTTAAAGAATATCAACATTGTTATAACTCATGTTAAAAAGATTCTTGTTAAAAATGAAACAGATCCAGCTACAAAAAAGGATAAGGTTGCATGTTTTAGTTTTAAGAAAGAAGCTCAGCCACCATGGTTCGGTTGGAATAATAGACCTTGCGGAACAAATTCAGCTGAAAGAGCATCTAATGCTTTCTGTAATACATGTAGAGAACAGATTATTATGGCTGGTCTTTATGTAGATGAAGCAGGAAATCCAATTTTGAAAGATGTTGAAAAACCTGATGGAAGTAAAACTAAGAAACCAATATTTATATTCCTTAGAGGAAAAGGAATGAAATATAATAATGTATCTCAGTATCTTGCTGATTGTTATAAGAAAGAAATAACAAATCCATTATTTACTCCTTCAACTCCAGAAAGTCTTGAGTTTGAAAAGATTGCTGTAAATAATAAAAGATTTGTTACAAAAATTGGAATGGCTAAAGTACCTTCTAATTATGGTGAAAAGGATGTATTTACATTTACTCCTGGTGCCCCTCTTGATAATCAATCTATTATGAATGTTTTAAATATTTCTAAAAAAGCGTTGGTTAATTTTAATGATAAGTTTGATTGGACTAGAACAGATACAACATCTGGATATACACCTGATCAAACTCCAGCAGTTAATCAATCTAATGTTATTCCTGAATCTAAAGTTGGTCAACAAGCAGCTACTCAACCTACTCAAACTCAATCTGCACCTCAACCAACATTTAGTTTTGAAGATATTAATTTCTAAAGAAGAAGGAGACATATTCTTCTTCTAATAGAATGGAGGAGAATATGTTACTAGAAAATCCTTGTGAAGGTTGTATAATTAAATCTGTATGTTGTAACTTATGTGATGAATCTAAAAACATATGGGAAAATTCAATGACATGTGGTTCTAATAAATATTTGTTAGAAGTAATGTTTAATAAACATATTGAAGATCAAAATACTATACATTGGTGGTTTGAAAGATTAATTAAATATATAGAAGAAAAGAAAGGAAATTAAAAATGTCTAATGAAGAACAAAAATACTTTGAAAGATTAATTTCTAAAAAAGGAGACATATTGTATTTCTAAATAAAATATGTTAGTAAAAAAATTATGATTAATTTTATTACAAAATATATTACAATACCTAATAGTAGAGCATACGATAAAAGCATACAAGGAACAATTCAACATGTAACAAAATTATCTAAATGTAGTAGTTACATTGTTCAAGTTGAATGTGAAGATTGTAAACAAATAAATAAAGTTTGTTATGCTGATTTAAGAAATCGTGATTATTATGTTTGTCATAAATGTTCTATGATCAGAAAAAAAGGTATTTCTAATATTAAAAATAAAGGAAAACTGCCATGGAATAAAGGAAGAAAAGATTTTTTATCTAAAGAATCTAAAGAATCAATGATAAAAAAGTTAAAAGGTAGAGAAGTTTGGAATGAAGGAAAAATTGGAGTTCAAATCCCATGGAATATAGGAAAAGTTAATATATGGTCAAAAGAACAATTAGAAAATAATAGATTAAAAAATGAATATCATTTAAAAGATTATCAAGAAAAATATGAATTATTTTGTCAAGTTGAAGAATTAAAAGAAGAAGATTGGGTTTTATTCGGACGTTGTAAAAATTCCGAATGTAAAAATTCTAAAGAAAAAAATGGATGGTTTAGATTAAGTAAAGGACAAATTCATTCTAGATTAGCATCAATATTTTATGGTGATGGTGGAGCATACTGGTATTGTTCTGAAGAATGTAAAGAAGAATGTCCAATTTTTAAAAAGACAGCTGTTTCATTGATTAAACAAGATCAAATAACTGCTGGATTAATAGAGGATCCTTGGTATACTTCGGTTGAATATAAGATATTTCGTGATATAGTTTTAGAAATGGATGATACTTTATGTATATGGTGTGGTAAACCTGCAACGATTGTACATCATGAAAACCCACAAAAAGTCTCACCAGAGCAAGCGTTAGACCCACTAAATGGTTTATCAAGCTGTGAAGAATGCCATTTTAAATATGGTCATAGAGACAGATGGTGTACTACTGGATATTTAGCTAAACTAATTTGTCAACATATAATAAGAAATCCTATTATAAATGACAATCTAATTTAATATTTGATAGAAAAACTAACGAAAGGAAATTAAAATGTCTAATGAAGAACAAAAATACTTTGAAAGATTAAATATTCCAGTACTTTCAATTGAAAGTATTAAGAATTTAATTAGGGATGATGTTGCAGATACTATTAAATGTTGGGAATCAGGAAGAGATATTGACAAACAATGTTTTCATATTATTGGACCAGCGGGAGTTGGAAAAACGGATGTGTGTGAGCAATTAAGAAAAGAGTTATCAGAAGAAACAGGTAAAGATTTTCAAATGATTATGGTTAAATCTCCAGTACTTTCACGAGATGATTTCATTATACCATTTCCTGTTGTTTCTTCTGATACAGCAACATTTAAAATGTTATATTCAGATTTTGTTCCAAGGGGAGAAGATACATATGGACTATTTGTTATAGATGAATGTTCTAGAGGAGATCATTCACTACAACAATTATTCTGGCAAGTTCAAAATGAATATAAAGTTCATCTTCAAGCATTTCCAAAAGGTTGGTTTGTAATAACAACTGATAATCCAGATGATTCAGAATATCAAGTAGATTCGATGGAAGACGCTGCAGGACTTCGAAGGCAACTTCACTTATATACTGAGGTTAGTGTCAAGGATTTTTTAAGTTATGCTAAAGTAGCAGATTTTCATCCATTAATAATTGAATTTATTTCAGCAAACCCAGATTATTTATATGATTTTGATTCTCAAAAAGTAGGAGCAGTTTTTGCAAATCCAGCAAGTTATGAAAAACTTTCGAATCATCTTCATAAAATAGATAGAGATGGTAAAGGTAATTTTAACAATAATGATTTTTTAAGAATTGAATCTTTAGCATCTGGGCTTTTAAATGTAAATAAGGCAAGAATGTTTGTTGAATTTGCAAGAGAAGGGAAAGATATTAATCCTAAGGATATATTTTATAATTTTCCTAAGGTTAAGAAGCAGATTGTGGAATTAATAAATAAAAAAGATAATGCTGGAATTTCAAAAATAATGACTGGGTTTGTAAATTATTTAACAACCCAATGCCCTGAATATAAAAAAGATGAAAAAGAATTATTATATGTTGGAGAGTATTTATCAACTGTACCATTAGATGCAGCTGCAATATTTATTACTTCTATTGATTCATTTGGTAGAAATACAAAAGAGTTTAAGTATATGACTTCAATGCATGTTGAATTAATGAAACAACCTCAATATAAGGCTAATTTTTATGAGGTTATTGTGAAATTAGGCAACAAACAATAAGGAGATATCATATTGGAAAATGCCGGAGAAAGATTAAAGAATTTAATTGCAGAAATGACAATCAAATCTGGAAATGAAAATATCTCTTATAATTATTTTGGTTATATATTTAGTAGACTTAGAAGAGTTTCTGATTTATCTTTACCATCAATCATGGGAGTTTCCCCAACAAAAAAAGGGACTCTTAATTTATTATTTAATCCAACTTACTTTGAAGGGACAACTGATGAAGTCCTTAAAAAAATAATAGAGCATGAAGGGATGCATGTATTAAATAAACATATTCCTAGATTATTGAGAGTAATAGCAAATGAACCAAATGAAATGATGAAGTTTGTTAAATCTAGAATATGGAATACTGCTGCTGACTGTGCTGTAAATCCAGCCATTAATATGCCAAGAACAGTAATTATAAATAATAAACCTTGGGAAGGTTGTTTTCCAGATATATATGAAATGGAAGATAATAGATCAACCGAAGAATATTATTTTAAACTTCTTGAGGATGCAAAAGAAAAAGCTAAAGAACAACAAAAGAAGTGTGATAATTGTGATGGTAAAGGTAGTAATAAAAGTTGTCCATTTAGCGGAAAAAATGATACTGGCGAAGATCAATGTCAAATGCCAACATCTGGTAATGGAATGCCTATTGATAGTGCACATGGCGGTCAAGGACAAGATTATGATACAGTTGGAGATCATTCTAAATGGGGAGATGTTACTAAAGAAGTAGCTGATGTTAGTTCTCTTTCAAGAAAAATTGATGGTCATATCCAAGAAATTATAAAAGATTCAGTAAAGAACTTTCAACATAGACGAGGGAGTTTACCAGGACATATTAAAGATTTAATTGATTCAGCATTGGCACCTCCAAAGGTTCCATATTATCAAATTATAAGAAATCTAATTAAAGGATCAAGATTTAGTAAATTTAAAAGATCTTTGACTAGAATCAATAGAAAGAGAACTTATGCTTTTGTAATTGATAAAGAAAATGCTCCATCAATATCTCCATTCCCAGGTAAGACAAGAGATTTCACATTTAAAATAGTAATATTAATTGATACATCTGGTAGTATGAGTATAGATGATATTAAAGAAGGTTTATCAGGCTGTAAGAACATTATTGAAAAGGATAGACATTGTACTGTAACAATTCTTGAAAATGATACTAAATTACAAAAAGAATATAAAGTTAAAAGAATCAATGATATTCAATTTAACATCAGCGGCCGCGGGGGCACAAATTTAGAAGAAGGTCTCCATAGAGCAAGGGAAATTAATCCAGATGTTTTATTAGCTTTTACAGATGGTTATTGTGAAAATGTCAATGAATATTCAAGAAAAGACTTACCAAGAAAAATTATTTGGGTAGTTCAAAAAGATGGTACTGTTGAAAATATTAATCGAACAGGATATATAGTGAGGGTAGACAATGGCTGAGTTCTATGATGAAGTATTAAATTATGAACCAGATGTTGATTATGATATTGATGTTATATTTCCCGATGGATCTAAGATTGAAATGTTTGTAAATGCAGTACCAAAAAGAGGAGATATAATTCGAGGTTATGTTGTGAATAAAATTACTCCTTATGAAAAGAACAAAGAATATGAATGTGAAGCAAGAATTGAATTAATAAGAAAAAAGGATTATGTAAAATGAAAAAAGTTAATTATTACCTAAGAGTAGATGGTCATCCGAAAACTGCAATAACTATTCTACAACAAGGAACAAAAGTAACAAGAGGAGTCGCAATTTGTAATCCATGTGATCAATTTGACAAAGCTGAAGGTCGTGAACTTTCTCTTTTAAGATCTAAAAAGGCATTTGATTATGAAAGATCTTTTGGCAAAATCAGAAGAGATGGATTAGAAATAGACGATAAATTTCAATATAAATGTGAGTATATGCCAGATTTAACTTTTTATGAAATTGAATTGCTTATGGATCCTGCTGAAAAATAAATATTAAAACAGGTGGGAGTATAATATAGTATACTCCCACACTAACAAAAGGAAATATTATGTTAAAGAAATATTTTGAAATTATTATTTCTAAAATTAATATCAATTCTAAAATTTTAATAATTGATAATGATAGACCTTTTGTATGTCAAATATGTGAAAAGAATTTTTTAAGATTGAGAGATTTAAATTATCATTTATCTAGATTTAAAAACCATAAAATAAAGAATAATATACTATCAAAAGAACATATTAAACTTCAATTAATTAAAAATGTAAAATACAATAATTTTTGTTGGGAATGGCAAGGTAATATAGCATTTGATGGATATGGATCATATAATTATAAAGCAGTTCATAGATTATCATACGAATTATTTAATAAAAAAATTCAAGATAATAATTTAATTTGTCATAAATGTGATAATCCTATTTGTATTAATCCAAAACATTTATATGAAGGAACATGTCAAACAAATATGGATGATATGGTAAAAAGAGGTCGTTCTCTAAAAGGAAAAAAGAATCCTTCTTGTAGAGAGGATGTTAAACAAAAAATTAGAAAAACATGGATCTGCACCAAACCTAGTGGTATTATTGAAGAAACAAATAATTTAAAAGAATACTGTTTATTAAATAATATTAATTACAGAACTATGATGGAAGCAGGAGGTGGAAAGGGATGGTTATGTCAAAAGAAGTAGAGTATAATGCTGATAGCATTAGAAAGCTAGAACCAATGGAACAGATTCAAATTTCACCAGGTATGTGGATTGGACCAACTGATGATCCGCATCATTTAGTAGAAGAAGCACTGGACAATGCTCTTGATGAAGCACAAGGAGGACATGTTAGTATTATTGCTATAAAAATTGATACAAAAAATAATATTTGTTCCGTCATGGATAACGGCAGAGGCGTGCCAATATCGAAAGATGTTCCTATAGTTATTTCTACTCAGTTATTTTCTGGTGCTAAATTTCAAGATAGTAAATCAGCTTATGAAATAGCGAGCGGTCTACATGGAGTTGGGTTAGTATGCGCAAATGCTTTAAGTGATTTTTATACAGTCGAGATATACAGAAATAATCGTCATGCAATATTTAATTTTGAAAAAGGAAAATTAAAAAAGAAATCCATAGTAGCATTTACTGGAAAATCTCCTTTTTCAACAAAAATTGAATTTAAACCATCAAAAAAAATATTTGAAACTTTAATTCCTGATTTAAATAGAATTAAGAAAAGGTTACAAATAGCATCTGCTGAAATGCAAAATGTAACATTTGCATTAATTATAGATGAAGTAAAAGAAATATTCAAAATGACAGTTGAAGATTATTTTGAGCAAAGATGTTTGCAAGGTAATAATAAAATAATTAGAACTGTTTTCTTCAAATCAACCATCAAACCTGAATCATTCAATGTAGCATTTTCATATGCTAAGAGTGGTACAATAACTCCAAAAGTATTATCATCTGTTAATTTACTCCCAGTTGATAATGGTGGGACTCATGTTAATTATTTATATGATATAGTTAGAGATTACTTTACAACTAAAGGAAAGAAACTTGGTTATAATTTCTTACCACAAGATTGTTTAGTTGGTCTTAAAGCTTATATAATGTTAAGTTTAAAAGAACCAAAATTTGCTGGTCAAACCAAAGATAGATTAACAAATAGCAAACAAAGTCTTGATAAATTTGCTGCTCAAATTAAATCTCAGTTAGAAACTCATTTTAATACAAATTATAAAGAAGGAGATCAAAAAGAAGGTGAGTTAGAAAAACTATTAGCACACTTTCAAGCATATAGAGCATTGTTAGATGCTAAGAAAATTAAAACATCTCCAAACGGAAAAAGAGTATCAACCAAGTTTACAAAGTTAAGAGATTGTTCAGGAGCTGCTGGAGAGTTATTTATAGCTGAGGGAGAATCTGCAAGTGGTGGATTAGTTGATTGTAGAGATCCAAGAAAACATGCAATTCTACCATTAAAGGGTAAGATACCAAGTGCTGCAAATGCAAAAGATATTTTAAAGAATAAAGAAATAAGTGAACTAATAGGTTCTCTTGGAACTGGAGTTGGTCCACAATTTGATATAACATCTTTGAAATATGATAAGATAATTTGTGCGACGGACGCGGATGATGATGGTTTACATATCTTTGCATTATTAACATTAGCTTTAGCAATTCTTGTGCCAGATATTATTAAGAATGGTCATTATTATTATGCTGAAACTCCGTTGTATGCTATTAATGAAAAGAATAATTTTGTACCATTATGGACTCAAGATGAAATAAAAAAAGCAAAAGATGATAATAAAACTTTAATACGAATTAAAGGTCTTGGGGAAATGAACCCTGACCAGTTAAAAGTAGTTTTGATTAATGAAAAAACAAGAAGATTGATTCCAGTTACTTATACAAGCGATATTGATAAAATGACTAAACTATTTTCAGATTCAAATGAAAAAAGAAAACTATTGGAGGGAACATGGATGATATGAACACCCCATTGCAAGAGTGGATAAGTGCAAATAATCCTGATGAAAAAATGTATTGGAAAAACTCTTGGAGCAACCAAGTATGTTTCGTTAGAGATGAAATTCCAGCATTACTTTTACCAAAATATAATAATCCTGATTATTCAACAATCAGAGATAATATAACTGTTATAAGCACTCATGTATCTAAGAGTATACTATTGCCTGTATATTGTATTAAAGCTTATGGTGATAAGTTTATTATGAGAAATAATTTTTATGATTGGAAAGTTTCTGTAGAAACACATAATATTCATAAAATTAATTTTCAGAAATTAGGTATTATACATGATACGTCTGAACAAATTAAATCTTATGTTTGTGAAGGTTTTAAAGAAGAATGGGTTTATAAACCATATGATGAAGATAAATGGAAATATACAGTAGAAATAAATGACAAATTTAATTTAAAATTATTCTTCTGGTTTATTAAACAAAACAAAATTATAAAGGAAGGAATATGGACAGACTAGTTCCACATGCTTATAGAAAATACGGTCTGTATGTTAATAACTTTCGTGCTATGCCTTTAAAAGATGATGGTCTAAAACCTGTTGAAAGGAGAATATTACTTACAACATTTATGGTTGCAAAGGACTCATTTAAAAAATCAGCTAGAATTACAGGTACCTGTATGGCTAAGTTTCATCCTCATAGTGATGCATACGGTACCTTAGTTCAGATGGTAAAACAAGGTTTCATAGAAGGTCAAGGAAACTGGGGTAATAATCTTGGTGTAGATCCAAGCGGTCCAGCAGCTTCTAGATATACAGAAGCAAAAATGACAAAAGAAACTATTGATATGGCGTTTAACTTATTAAAACATGTACCGTGGCAGGAAAGTGAATTAGATGATGAACCAGAATACCTCCCAACTAAGTATCCATTTTGTTTAATGGGCAATGAATATACACAAGGGATTGGTTTCGGGTTCAGAACTTACATTCCATGTTACTCAAAAGAAGATTTAAAGAAAAGATTGTTTTGGTTATTGTCTGGTAAGAAAGGAGTTGAACCAATAATCGAACCAATAACAGATTGTAAAATAGTATCAAAAAAAGAAGATCTTCAAACAATTTTATCAACAGGTAAAGGTAAAATAGATGTTAATGGTGTAATTAGTGTTAGTGCAGCTCAATGTAAAGTTATTGTTAAATCATGGCCTCCTGGTAGAAGATTTGAATCAATACTTAATAAAATCCCTTTAAGAAAACAATTAGAGAATCAAGATATAGGATTTATTGATTCTTCTAATGGACAAAATGGAACAGCTATTATGTTTAGTGTTCTTAAGCAAAGAAATAGGGATAAGATTTTTAAAGAGTGTGTTGATAATATTAAGGATGCTGTTTCTGGATCTATTACATTTGAAACAATAACAGTAGATAAACAAAAAAGAGTTGAAGTAACATCTATTGATGAAATGTTAGTTAATACATATAACATATATACTCAAGCAAATAAGAGAATGTTAGTATCAGAAATTGATAAAACCAATGATGCTATACTTGAGATGAACTATCTTGAGAAAATTAAAAAACCCTTAACTGATGTTCTTTCTGCACAAGGTTCTAAATTAACAAAAGAATCACTAACCCCAACTATTAAATTGATAGCAAGTAAAGCTAAAGTTTCTGAGGAAATAGTTAAAGAGTTGATAACAAAGTATAGAATACAAAGATTATTAACATTTCAAACTGACACTCAGGAATTAAATGATAAAAGGGTTGAGCTACAAACAAAATTATCAACTTTGGATAAATTTGTTTTAGATCAATATAGGTGAAAATATGTCATCATGGCCATGGTTAAAAAAACCATTAAAAAGTAGATCTGGATTTTATAGTTATTCCAACGATCTATCATATGCCAGAATAAGAAGAAGAGCCATTAAAAATCTAATGGTATTATTTATTGGTATTTTTGGTATTGTTGGTCTTGTTATGTTATTTATGGATGCTGCTGATGAAGTAAGAGAAAAAAGAGATGAGGTTGTGTCCAATTTAAAGATTGCAGTTAATAATTATAGAGAAAACAATCAATTGAAAAATAATGATGTTATATCACCGCAATGTATTAATGGTCGTATGGTTATAATTATTAATGGTGTAACTTACTATGCTGGAACTGTTGATACATGGGGTGATGTTAAAGGAGGAACTTGTGAAGAATAAGGGATTTAGTTTAATAGAATTGATGGTTGCAATTGCAATATTTGGGGTTGTAGCAGCAATTGTTATTCCTGCTGTATTTGAATTTATGGATAATGAAAAGATAGCTCAAAAAACTGGTCAGCTTGTTAGAGAGTTTAAACAAGAAGCAGATCCAGAAGTACAAATAAAAACTGTTACAATTGATAAATCTGGGGTAATATGTCAAGAAGGTAAAAAGACTATTAACATTGATGGTGTTATTTATCATCTTGGAACAATCAAAAACACATGGGGTGATCTAGAAGCAGTGGATTGCCAATAAGGAGACTATATGTATAAAGTTTGTAAAACATTTAAAGTACCCATTGGACATAGACTTAGTAAACATAAAGGTCTATGTAAAAATATTCATGGTCATAATCTTAAAATTGAAGTTGAGTTAATGACCGAAGTATTAAACTGGAATGATATGGTTATTGATTTTCATAAGCTTAAAGAAGAAGTAAATAAGACATTGGATAAATATGACCATACAACTTTGTTTAATATTAAAGATGTAGAAAATGCTGAGTTCTTTACACAAGCAGGGTATAGAGTTGAATATATTTCACCTTTAGATCAAGACCCGACAGCAGAAGTATTTTCACATTTTCTATATAGAGTGTTATCAGAAAGATTTAGAATGGATGACATTAAAGTTGGATTTGTTAGAATTTGGGAAAATGATGATTCATACGCAGAGTATTCGGAGTAGTTGATATGATAGAATTTAGTAGGAGATCAGGTATAATAATTCCAAGAGAATATGAGAATGAAAGTTGGTATCATTTAATCCGTGCCAAACTTTTTAGAAAGCAACAAGATTATAATTCTCCGACGTTTACCACTCATACATATTTTTCTGAGTCCGAAAAATTCTTAACTATCCCTCGATTCTTCCCCATACATGACTATATTAATTGTAAGATAATTGACAATAGGCATGTTGGGGAAGATATCGAAATAAACCACAATATAATACCAAGAAATGAATCTCAAATACAAACTATAGATTATATGCTAAGTCATGATAATGGAATGATAAAGTTAAATCCAGGAATGGGTAAGACAGTTATTAGCATATTTATGATAGCAGAAAGGAAAAAGAAAACTCTTGTATTAGTGCATAGAGATTCATTAGATAAACAATGGAGAAATAGATTACATGAGTTTACAGATATTCCTAAAGATAAAGTATGTATTTTAAAATCAGCAAAGTTTGAAAAACAATTAAATGAAAGTTCAATAATAATAGCTACATGTCAAACTATTTTATCTTTATTAAAAAGAAAGAGATTTGAGTTTTTAGTAGCTTTAGATAAAGCAAATATTGGAATATTTATAGCTGATGAAATACATACTACATTAGGAGCACCAACTTTTTCAAATTGTTCATTAAATATTCCATCTACAATAACTTATGGTTTAAGTGCAACTCCATACAGAAACGATGGAAACTCAGATATATTAGAATTTCATGTTGGTGATGAATTTGGAATTGATAGTGATGAAGATACAATGCCAGCAGAAGTTACATTTATACTATTAGATTTTGATATAGATACACCAAGAAGAAATAAATATTTAAATTGGGAAGGAAGTTTTCAAAGATCGAGATATCTAAACATAATGAAAAACTCTAAAGGGTTTATGGATTTAGTCAAAGCTCTTATAATGAAATTAGCTAAAGACGATAGAAATTTATTATTTATTTCAGAAAGAGTTGATAAAATGATAAATATTTTATATGATTGGTTACCTTGGGATAAGAAATCTAAGTTCATTTCTGGATCTGATTTGAAAGAATTAGAAGAACAAATCACATTTTCTACTCCTGGTAAAATTAGAGATGGAATAGATATTCCTCTGAAAGATGCTTTATTAATAACTTCTCCAGTTAAAAATATAGAACAGTTATGTGGGCGAATAACTAGAACATATCCTGGTCATGAAAAGAAAACTCCAATAGTTTTAGATATGGTTGATATAGGTAGTGATAATATAAAAAGTTCATTTTGGAGCAGAAGAGATTTTTATGAAGAAAAAGGGTGGAAAATCAGTTATTTATTTATAAATCAATTCACTTATGAAAAATTTAATTTAAAAGAAGAAGATGCTTTTAAGATTATAAAGGGGGAATAGTGGACACAAAAAAAGTACAGAATGTTGTAGTTAATAAAAGTGTTATAAGTACAGCTGGATTAATAACACTTTTATTAATGATTTTAAAATTAACAAATAATATTGAAATTAGTTGGTTGTGGGTATTTGCTCCATATTGGTTACCAATAGCAATAGTTTTTGGATTTATTGGATTATTTATGCTTGGTGCTCTTATAGTTGGAGTAATCATGATAAGTTGGGAAGAGTATGAAAATCATAAAGATAAAAAACGGAGATTAGAAAATAAAAAGGGTTTATAAATGAATACACTAAGTCCATATTCTATTGGTAAAGCTCCAACATTTGATCCATGCGAAAAATGTATAGTAAAAATACATTGTTCTGAAATATGTGATGATAGATTGAGATATATTATGGCGCATAAAAAACCCAGCAGTATTAAAATTAGATTTCCTAAAAGGAGAAAAAAGAAAAAATGAAATTTATTTGTATAGCAGACATACATTTAAGTTTATATTCTCAAGATACAGTCAAAGAAGGAATTTCAAGACGACTATATTATTTGAATGAAACTTTAAAAAGTATATGCGAATATGGTATTAAACATAATATTAATAAGATTGTTATAGCTGGAGATACATTTCATACTAAAAGTATTATTCATGCATTAGCTCAATCTTTATTATTAGATCTTATTGATTCATATCTTCAATTAACATTCTATATTATTGATGGTAACCACGATATGTCAAGCAAAGCAGGAGATGGAGTATCTGCATTAAAATGTCTTGATAGTAAACCAAATGTAAATATGTTTCATGATCCCAAAGAGATAGAGAATATTTCATTTGTTCCATGGAATCCTAAAACAATGAAGAATGATATTAAAAATGCTACTAAAGGTAATTATTTAGTATCACACTTTGGATTGAATGAAGCAATGTTAAATTCTGGTATTTCAATTGTATCTGATATTGGTTTAAAAGATTTAGCTCATTTTAAAAATTGTTTTATTGGACATTATCATATGCCTCAAGAGGTTGGTAACGTTTGGATTCCAGGTTCTATTATTCAATTAGATTGGGGTGAGAAAGGCGAAGAAAAGAGATTTTTAATTGTTGATACTGATAATCATACAATTGATTCTATTCCAATCACTGGTTATCAAAAACATATAGAGCTTGAAATCAATACAGAAAATGCAGCTGAAGTAATCAAGCAAGCTAAATTATTAGCTAAAAATGGAGACTTTGTTAAACTATTAAAAGTTGATAATGTAGATACTTCTAAGTTTGAAAAGAGTTTTCATATTGTTGATAAGACATCTAAAGATATTACTAATCGAGGAATAACTGGAGAATTATCTACTAAAGATAAACTAAAAGCTTATCTAGTTATTAAAGAGATTCCAGAAAGTGAACATGATGATTATATTAAAGAAGCAATAAGTATTATTGATAAATGTAGTGAGGGACAATGAAAGTAGATAACAAACAAGTTCTAAACCTTTTAAAACAAGAATGTATAAGATGTAATGTTAGATATAAGTACCAAAATAAAAAACGTTGTATTAATTGTCCATTTGTTATTAGTAATGATGTTACAACAGGTATAAAATTTAAAATAATTGGTGTGCCGCATGGATTGAAAAAACCATATGTTTATTATTTTTTAAATTATCCAGAATTAAACTGGAAATTACCAGAATTACCTGTAGAAGATTTGCATAGCAATTTTAAAAAAGAATATAAAAGGTGGAATTGGGAATTACATCATGAAGATGGTGATCATTTTAATGATAATTACTGGAATTTAATGTTACTTATCAATACAGAACATTCTAGATATCATATAATTGATAAACCTTTATTGAGTAAAGAAGAATCAAGAATAAAATTAAGTAATACACAAAAACAGCAGGTTAAAGATGGTAGTCATCATTTTATTACTAACAATCCAATGTATATTCCTGAATTAAAAAAGAAATGTGGTCGTGGTATAAGTATTGCAAGAAAAAAAGAAATTACTACAGGTAGTCATCATTTTATAACCAATCATCCAATGCATAATCCAATCAATATATTAAAAAATATTATTGTTCAGAATGAAATGGTTAAAAACGGAACTCATCCTTTTGTAGGTAATAATAATCCTAGAATTAATACCATTCAACATAAAAACCTTTTTAATTGGCTAATGAATATTAAGATAGGTGATTACAAAATAACTAATGAATTAGCATCAAACTTTGAGTATTGTAATTCTTATACTCTTAGAATTGGTTTAACACAATTAATAAAAAGAAAAAATATATCAAATATACAACTTATTAAAAATAAACCTAGTTGGATAATAAGAAAAGGAGAATAATATGACTGATGTAAGTTTAGGTGGCGGAAAAACTAATACAGCACCACCAGAAGCAGGACAACAAAAAGAAAAAATGATTTATTTAAATATTCCAACTGCAATTCTTATGATTATAGAATTAGGTGATTCAAAAAATATTAAAAAGTTTGCTGATCCTATAATTGGAAATATTAAACAATCTCTAACAAATAGAGAAATTAGAAAAATTCTTTGTGCAATGTTTAGTGTTAAAACAGCAAGAAAGTTTAAACTAAATAAACCACAAGAATTTGAAATTCTAACTCAAATGTTCGGAGATGTGTGGGGGTTATAATGAATAGAATGAAACATCAGCATATTTGTTGTGAATGTGGAAAATATTTTTCTGGATTTGAAAAACAACACACCTGTTGGAGTTGTATAAGTAATTGGATAAAATATAGATCAGGATGGTGTAAATGAAAAAAATTGAATTTTTAAAACAAGGGCTTGAAAACTTTTGTAATCATATAGATCCAATAGAAATAGACTTTACTGAGGGATCTATCACTATGATTACAGGTCCTAACGGGATAGGGAAAACATCTATATTTCAAGCTATTCCTTTTACATTATATGGACAATGCGAGAAAGGTCGTGGCGATGATGTTTTAAATAATAAAACTGGAAAAAATTGTCATACTTGGACTATCTTCACAGTTGATGGTGTATTGTATAGAGTTGATAGATATGTTAAGTATACAAGAATTGGAAATTCAGCAACTATAACTAGAGGGGATGATTCTAAACCTTATAAAAAAGGTCATAATGAAGTAGTTCCTGAAATTGAAAAGTTGCTAATGCCTTATAAATTATTTACAAATACATTGTTATTTGCTCAAAAAGTGAAGACATTCTTTACAGATCTTCCAGATTCAGAACAAAAAGAAATCTTTAGAAAAATATTAACATTAGATGATTTTGTTTTGTATATGAAACAATGTGGAACAGAATTAAAAGATATTGAACAAATAGTTATGCAACTAAATCAAGACCTAGCAGTTAAAGAAGGTTTGATTAATTCATTTCAATCTCAGAAGAAAGATTTTGAAGAGAAAGAAATATTGTTTAATACTGAGAAAACTAATAAATTAAATCATTTATTAGAGAAAACAAAATTTGTTGAAGAAGCTATATTAAATCATTTAATGAAACAAAAGAATCTTCCAGAAGATACTTCAATCAAAACTCAGGAAATAACTAATAAAATTAGTGTTCTGAATCATAAAATGAATAATTTAGATTCTGAAAATTCAATGAAGATTTCAGCAGTAGAATCTCAAAAAGCATTAAAGTTGTCTGAACTAGAACAAACCAGTATGAAAATGTCTAATACAGCTTCTGATGAAATGAGAAGAAAAATAGATATTGAGAAATTAAATCTAAAAGAAGATAATGAAAAACATCAATGTCAAATAGATGATATTAACAAAGAAATTCAAGAACTTAATATTGCAGCTGGTCAATTTGCTTCAACAATAACTTTTATAGAAAGAGAAAATGAAAAATTAGAATTAGATTCTGGACTCACATTTTGTCCTACTTGTAAAAGAGATATGAATGAAGATTGTAGAAAACAATTAAATGATATGATGTTAACGAATTTAAAAGAAATAGAAAAAGCACAAAATGAGATGAAATCTTTGAAAGTTGAAGTAGACAAGAAAACAAAAGATGTTGTGTGGTGGAAAGAAGCCATACAGAAAAATCTAAATGATTATAATGAAACAATTAAAAATCTTCAAGAAGCTAATAGATTATCAATATCTCAATTTGTAGAGAGAAAAAATACTGCTACCGGTAAAGTTATGCTCATGATGCAAAATGCTGTCAATCAAATTCAAAAAGAAAATGAAGAAGAAAGATTTAAAATTGGAAAAGAAATCGGAGAATTTGATAAAGAATTAAGTAAATTAAAAGAATTACAAAAAGAAGTTGATCTATATAACACTCAGTTAAGAGATTTTCAAAAAGAGAAAGAAGATTATAAACAATTAATAGATCAAACAAATGAATCTAAATTTGATAAAACTTTAATTGAAAATTGTGTTATTGGTATAAATAATGCTAAAAAAGAAATGGAATCTATTATTGAAGAAAGATCAACATATGATAAAAAGATTCGTATGATTAATTTCTGGAAGACAGGATTCTCAGCTTCAGGTATTCAAAGTATGTTAATTGATGAAGCAATTCCTTTTATGAATAAAAGAATTGGTCATTATATGGAATTATTATGTGGTGGTCGCTATAAGGTAACATTTGATACATTGAAAGCGACTAAAGATGCTAAAGAGTTTAGGGATAAAATATCTGTAAATGTATTTGATACACAAACACATTCAGATGCAAGAGTTAAATTCTCAGGTGGTCAGACAAGGTTAGTTGATATTGGAACAATCTTAACCTTAGCAGACTTACAAGCTAATGTTCAAGATGTAAGTGTTAATATAATCCTTTTTGACGAGATCTTCGACGCTCTCGATGATGAGAATATAAGATATGCTTCTAATTTACTTAGACTTGCTTCTAAAGATAAGTGGGTTGGTATTATATCACATCGTCATATTGATAGTATTGAAGCAGATAATGTATTAGAATTTAGATAGAAAGGTGAATTATGAAAATTAAAAGCGATTTTGTGACCAATAGTTCTTCAACAAGTTATATCGTTAATGTTGTAGTAAAATCTGAAGATGGAAAAATATTCTTTGGAATAGATGGTTTAAAAGACATGTATATGATTGATATAATCTCAATGGTTGAAGGAAGACTAAGAAGAGAAAAATTTGAAAATGGTTTTATTATCTTTAATGAAACAATTGAAGATTTATGTTGTGATGGTTGGGGAGGTGGAGATTATTATTTCGCTGGTAATGGTGGAGCTTTCTTTGGTGATGAACAATTAGCTGAGCAAATATTAGAGAAGAAAGATGTAAAAATTGAAGTTAAAGATGGAAGATTAATAAACTATCCAGATAGTTGGAATATTGAGGGAGAAGTTTGGATGGAAGTATTAATAAAAGAAAAAGGTGTTGAGAAAGTAGCAAAATTATTTAATGTAGATGAAGAATATCTTAATCAATTATGGAAAGAAGGAGAATTAAATGAAAGATAAGATACAAATTATCAGCTGGCTGCTTACAAGGCGCTGTAATATTGATTGTTGGTATTGTGCAATTGTTAAAGATTATGTTGGTAAACCTCAAAGCTATCCAGATATGAAACATTACTTAAGACAAGAGATGACAACTGAATATGTAATTGAAACTTTAAAGAAAATTAAATTACATAACCCAGATGCATTTCATATCCTGTATGGTGGTGAACCAACCCTGCGCAAAGACCTTCCAGATATTATAAACTTTTGTAATAATGAAGATATTCATTATACTATTATTACAAACAACACTGATGGAGTTCAATCATTAATTGATAATTTATTAGAAAAAGTTGAATATATTGAAGGTATAACTTCTTCAGTTGATCCATTAATTCTTGATAAAGATGCTGATAAGTCAAGTGATCGTTATAAAAAATGTGTTGCTGGTCTTGAGAGACTGCAAGGTTTTAAAGGTAAGATAAAAGATATTGTTGCAGAGATAACAGTTGATAAAGACAGTATATATTATTTATATGACCTAGTTAAAATGTTAACTGATATGGGAATTAATAGTGATATTACAACTGTCGATATTAAAAAGAATCCATATTATGATTTCTCAAATGTAAGTGATATAAGCAGTTTAGTTCCAAAAACAGAAGAGATTAAATCTATATTCCAAAAAATTATAAATGATAAACTTAATGTTCATATGGCTGATACATTATTGATGAAGATTTGGGATATACTCCCAGCTGAGTTAGATTGTGGTTTAGAAAATAATGTTCATAATATGACAATTGATGCTGATGGTAGTGTAAGATTATGTTTAAGAATTCGTGGAGTTTTGACTCCGAATATAAAAGCATATGATTGCATTTTGGAGAACGGACAATTACATCCAACATATAGAGATTTTATTCAGATTGATAAAAGAAATTATTGTCAAGGTTGTAATTGGACTTGTATGATTCATTCAAAATTAACTGCAGAAAATCCAGAATTATTAGATGATTTATTACACTCTGAAATAAGGAAATAGATGTTGATAATTTAATTCATAAGGATGTTAGAGATGGACTTTAATGAAGCAAATAAAGCTGTTCATAAAGTAGAGGATCAATGGCATTATAAAACAATGATTGATAATGGATGGATTGCTGATACTCTTACAGGGATTGGGGTTTGTTCGATCTTATAATTACCATCATCCTAATTCTAAAATAACAATTATTGTAACAACTGGTTATCATGCTGATCACTGGAACGCAATGGATGGTAGTAAAGAAGTAGGTAGTGGATTATGGTCAAGTTTAGAACCTTTTATAAAAAAAATATCAAATGAATTTAAAGGAGAAGTAAAATGACTGAAAATGATAAAGATAAAAGAGTATGCCAAAATTGTAAATCTCATAAAAACAATCCTTCATATTGTAATCTTAAAAAAGAGCATGTTGGAAGAAAAAGTACTTGTGATGACTTTGTTAAGAAATAAAGATGGCTATAGTTAGAGATCCTATAAGGATGATATGCCAAATAATAAAACCTGAATGTTTAGTGTTGCCTTGTTGTACTAGAACATGTCAAGAAATACTTGATATTGTTACTAAAAATTCACCAAAAGAGTTTGAATCATTAATGAAACATTATAATGATTTAAAAAAGGAGGATATAAATGGCAGAAGATAGTGTATTACAAACAGCAATAGAGTTTTATCAAAAAATAAAATCTGAAGATGAGGTCACTATTAAGTTTAGAAAACTTGATGGGTCTGAAAGAGTTATGAGGTGCACTTTGGATTTTTCTAAAGTGCCTAAAAATAAGATCCCTAAGGATGTAAACATGGCTAAAATATTTACATTAGTTCAACAACATCAAATGGTTCATGTATTTGATCTTGATAAAAAAGATTGGAGAACTGTTCCATTTTCCAGATCTGAGTGGTTGGAAACACCTGACCAAATAAGATTTAGAATAAAAAAATGAGCAGGTTTGTTAAATTAAATCCTACTAAACCTTTTACTATTCAAGAAGGTGAAAGGTTGGGTAGGATAATAATTAATGGTAGATGTATAGAAAGATCAATAGAAACTTTTAAAAACACCAATAGAGATGATGATAATCGCTTTTTAAGAAAATTTCAAAAAAGATTATTAGAAAGGAGTATGGAGTGGATGAAAAACAAAATGATCAAATAGATTATAGTGTTAGAAAGTTACAAGTATTAGAGGAAGATATAAAAAATGAAATGAAATTAAATCCTAATATTATTAATAAAGAATCTTTTATAGATGCTCTTTCAGATAATATAAAGAAATTTATTAATGATAATTATAGAGATTAAGAAAGGAAAATAAATGACTATTTTAGATGAACTACTAGCCACTATACAAAAAAGTGATGTAGATGAACAACTCAAAATTATTTGTGATCAGATATCAAAAGAAGAAATTCATGATCTTGTTTTATATGAAGGTCCAACAGGAGCGAATATATTTTTATCATTACCAGTTCATTGTGCTGATGAAAAATATGAAAACTATATTTGCTTGGAAAGAGAAGCTCAAAGTAAATATATTATATCTCATTGGAATTGTTTGAGAAGTAATGAATTAGCTATTCCAAAAAGAATTAAAGCATGGGATGTCAAACAAGATGCTCCAAAGAAAATATTGAAAGATTTTGCTGAAAGAATGAGCTATTTAAAAGGAGAATAGTATTATGTTACAAAGTGAATTAGTTATTAATAATGAATTTACAAGTATTCTTAAGACATGTGATAACATATATGATGTTGAAAATAATGTTATTGATAAAACAGAAAATCCAGTAAAATTTAGTCCTCTATGCAGAACTAGATCAGTAAGATCATCCGATTTCTTTAGTAGATTAACCTCAAGATTTCACACCTCAAATGAAATTATGCCAAATGGGTGTAAGTATTTTAAAATCTTACCAAATGGATTTAAAACTATAATCATTGAAGAGCAACCTAGAATTAGAACTATAAAAGCTAAAATTAATATCGATCAGATCATAGAAAAATTAAAAATGACTGGTAAATTAAAAGAATATGGTTATGAAAACTTTGCAGATGAACATTTTGAAGAAAGAGTAAATGGAGTTCCATATTCTTTTCAGTTATCATTTCCTTATGTTGTTTTCATTATTACATTAAACCATAACAACGAATTAAGAGAACTTAAACCTTTCTTTAGAATACACCCAATTACAAGTTTAAGAGATTATTTATTCAAAGCACCTCTGTATAATATCCCTGATTCCCAAAAAATGTGTCTTGGTAGTACTCATACATTTCCATCAGTATTAGAAACAGTAGAGTCAATTATAGAAGCATTCTGGTTTAATGTATATAATAATGATTATTCTAATAATGTTAGATCATACAATGACTCAGAAGCTTTTGAAGTGCAAGATTATTTAACCTGGATGTATTATTCTAAAAAGAACCCAATGTTTATTTATAATGTTAAATGGATTAAATATTATGATATAAACCATGTATTAAATTCAGTGAATCAAAATTATAATTATACAGTTAATATGTTAGAACTGTTTAGTAGTGCTATTTCAGAAACTACATCTGACTCTGTAGCTACAACCCCAAGATCTGTCAATATTACTTATTCTACATGTGTTGGAAGAAATGGTGATCCTATTGCAGTTGGAGATGAACTTTCATTTAATAATAAGAAAATGTATTTGTATTCTATTATTAGTAAAGATTATGGTGATAGTTTAGATAGTGTTGAGTTAGAAGATGAGGAAGGTAAAGTTATAGAAGTTCCATTTAGAGAGTTTGAAAGAGGTTACAAAACTATTTATCAACCAAAATTAATAAAGGAGATTACTGTATCAGGAAAAGTTATTAAACCAGAAAGTATTATAACATTTAAAATGGGTGATTTAAATGTATTTAAGCAGATTAAATCTATTAGAATAGCACAAGATGGTAAAATTGAAGTTCTTATTGGAAGCGATCATTATCTAATAGAAAATATAGATTTTAATGTTATAGATCTATCTAACATTTTAATCCAAGGAAAACCTTTAGAGAAAGATAAATATTATTCTACAATTTCTCTAGATGGAAGTTATAGATCTTGGTTTGCCATAAAAAAAATATGTTTTGAAAAAATTAGTATAGGAGGTGGAAGAGTATCATTACAATTTAGAATAGACGGTTATAATAGAGGCGTGACTATGAGTTTAGATAAACTTAATAACATGGAAGAAGGAGAAAAATTTATTGATGAAAAATCAATAGAATTACATGAAGTCGTTTGCCATTATGACAGATTATTAACTTCCACAATAAATAATCTTCCAAAAATACAACTAATTAAAAATAAAGGAATATTGATCGATGATTCAAGAAGATTTTCAGATTATCTTTATAATTTAAATTCTAATAATATAAAAGCAATACTCGATAAAATTATATTAGAGAATGGTACTAGATTATTTATACCAGGTAGCATTATTGATGTTAATTTTAAAATAGGAGAACCAATTATTTATAGTAACTGGGATAATCCTGAGGATATGCTAACAGTATCTACTATTGATAAGTTTGATTATAATTCTTTAGATAATATATTGTATATTTGTAGTACTTCTTTAAATAAAAAGACAGAGTTTAAAATTCCATTTATTTATTTTAAAGACAATGTAGTTAATGTTGGTATTGTTAGAAAAATAAGTTCTAAGTGTGGAGCGTGGAAATCTGGAGATAAAATAAAAGCTAATGTAGCTGGTATTCCTAATTTTCCAAAGAAGGATGTTAATACTATTATTGGTTTTATTGGTGATGGAGGCACAAAATATCCATTAGCACTATGCTCTAATTTATGTACTTTATGGATGAATGAAGAAACTATAAGTAAATTTGATCTACATCTATTAAAGTCTGTAAAATGGTTGAAAATGGAAAATTCTCCAATAGATATTAATAAAATTAAATGGCAATATGGAGATTTCTATAAAAGAGTTAACAGTACAAATGTGAGATTCTTAGTTAAAAAATCAGCCTCAATGACTTCATTTTACAATTATTATTTGAGTCAATGGGGTGATTTTGATGGAGGGTATACTATTAGTAAAAGTGATTTAAATTATGGTCATATAAGACATGGTATTTTAATGCCAAGACTCTCACTTACTAACACTAGATTAAGAAGTAAAAAGTGTATTCCTAATTATTTAGGAGGATATATTTTAGAAGAAGATATATCTATTTATAATAGTAGTGAACAATTTGTGGAGGATTTTTAAATGTTTCCAGTATGGATAAATGATGGAACAACTGAAATGCCAATCGATCCTATATTCTATGTTATTGCAAAAGATGGAATATATTTAAAGAAAACTATGGGGCATTTCGATACAATGACTAAAGTTAATTCAATTTCAATTTTGGATGCAGTTGAATCTAAAGCTACTTTAAAAGTTGCTAAAATTAAAACAAGACAATTTGCTCAAATACTATCTCTTTTTAGAGATGTTTATAAAAAATATAGAGCAGAGGCTAATGTTATATTGCATTATAACAGAAAAAAGAAAAGATATAGAATTGATGTTCCTACTCAAGGAGTAACAGGGGCAAGTGTTAATTATGTAAATGGTGAAGATTCATATGATAATTATATAAGAATTGGAACTATCCATAGTCATGCTAGTATGACAGCATTTCACTCAGGAACAGACCAACATGATGAAGAAAGTTGGGATGGTCTTCATATAACTCTTGGTAAACTAAATCAAGATTATTTTGAAATATCATGTTCAATTATGGCTAGTGGTGAAAGGTTTATGGTAAATCCTGTAGAATATATTGAAGGTCTTGAATTAGTTGAGTATGAAGAAGAATATTCTTATGTGAGATATCAATGGTTGGGTGGAGTACAAACCCCTGTTGAACCAACTAAAAAACTTGGTTGGAAGATAATAGCAGATGAAAAAGATTTTAAATATCCAACAAAATGGATGGATAAGATCGACAAATTTAGACCAGTTCCAAAAGTTACAACAGTGTCTGCATCATCTGGAAATATTTACGGAGGAAAATATATTCCAAGTAATATAAATTCTTTTTATCCATATCAATCCAAACAACAAAAAGGATTGTTTGATGGAATTTATGATATTGATCAATCTGAATGGAATCCATGTAATCAATGTCCATATAGACATCATAAGTCTGATTTGATGATGCAAGAGTTGATAGATAGTGTTGATGATGAAATGGCAGAGAAGCTTGGATTTGTTGATGATGAAGATGAAGCAAGTCCATTTTATGTAAATGAAAACCCAACAAAAGTTGAAGGAGGTAAGAAGTAAAATGAACATTGTGATTATTGGGTTAGGAGGGATAGGAACTATTTTAAGCGATAATCTATCCAGATATCTAAACTATGCAGGTGGTATAAATGCATCTGTTAGTTTGGTTGATGGAGATTTTTATGAATCTAAAAATAGTTCAAGGCAAACGTTTGTTAGATTGGGTGATAAAGCTTCTGTAAAATGTACAGAATTAACCCATAAATTTCCAGAGATTGTTTTTAAAGATTTTAATGAATACATTAATGACGACAATGTAAGTTCAATAATCTCTGAAGATTCAATAGTGTTTTTGTGTGTTGACAATCATACAACCAGAAAGGTAATTTCTGATTATTGTCAAACACTTAGTAATATTACAGTTATCTCAGGTGGTAATGAATACACCGACGGTAACGTACAACTTTACAAAAGAGAAGGAGGTAAGAATGTCACGGCTTCATTAACAGAGTATCACCCAGAGATTGAGTATCCAGAGGATAAATCTCCAGAAGATATGAGTTGTGAAGAATTATCCAAATCTGAACCACAGCTATTGTTCACTAATTTAACAGTTGCAACAATAATGTGCTGGATGTTCTATGCAATTCATAAAGAAAAAGACGTTACAAAACATGGTGAAGTATATTTCGATATATCTTCAATGGCTACACTCGCGAAACAAAGAATTTCAAAAAACTAAATTATTAGGAGAATTTTAAAATGACTGAAAATTATGCTACATTAGATGCAAAAACTGTTGCTGAATTACGTGATATCGTTAGATCCAGAGGAATTGTTGGATTTTCAAGAAAGAACAAAGACCTTACTATTAAAGCAATTCTTGCTGATATGGATCAAGGCAAACCTGCAGCATGTTGTGCACCTGCATCAGGAGCTGTAAAAGCTACACCTGTAAAAGTTGCACCTGTTACTGCTGCTAAATTTACAATGACAAGTATTCTTACCAAACCTTCTGCAAAAACCGGTGATAAAACTACAACGACCATTCAGGTGTCTTGTGGTGCTAACTCTGCAGATTTCCCTGTTGTAGGAAAAAATGTAGGTCTTGTTCAGGAATTTCTTAAAGAAGTTCTTAACATTGATAGACTTGCTGAGGGTCAGGTTGCTGGAAAGACTGTTGCTTCTGATTATGTTCTTAAAGAGGGTGATGTTCTTGAGTTCATCAAACCTGCTGGCCAGAAAGGTTAGTTAGAAAGTTAGTTGATTAAATAAAGGGGTGAGGTCTTATTCTCACCCCTTTTATCAGAAAGGATGAAATAATGGAAAATAAAATTGAAATCATTTCAGAAGATGATAAATGTTATATTGCAAAGATAGATGGAAAACAAGTAAAATTATTTAAAGTAGATGTTGATGAAATAAATATAAGAAACAAAAATAATTTACATGATGCAGCTAAATGTTTGCCAAAACAATTAGTTGTTGATTTTATAAATTTTATTATTAGTACAATAGAACATAAACCAACTGTTGATAGATATGAAAATGCAGCTAATAGAATGGTTGCATGTATGAAACAAATAGAAAAAATATTACTTGAAAATAAATGCTCAAATCTTATGTTTTGGTATATTAAAAATATTGACCCTGATATTTATGGAAAAGCTCAAACTTTTATGAGAATCATTGAAAGATTAGAAATAGAAATGGTTGCTATTAATAGTTTACAAAATCAAAATTGAATTTAAAAGGATAGAATATATTATGTATAAAAGTATTGTAATAATAGGGTTAGGTTCCCTCGGAGGATTTGTTGCTGAAAATGTATCTAGAATAAAAGGATTGCAAACTTTAATACTAATTGATCCTGATATAGTAGAATATAAGAATATTGAAAAATCTATCTATAAAAGGTCTGACATTGGACAATTTAAGGTTAATGCAATAAAAAAGATTATTGATAATAGTCAATTAGATGTAAAAACTTTTCCAATTGAATATATAGAAGGTAAAATTTATATGCCTGCAAATGATTTGATTATTGATTGTAGAGATGAGATTTGCAATAGAGATGGGGAAATAGATGTTAGATTTTACATTTCTTATAGAACTTTGGTAATAGATTGCGAAAAACATCACAAAGTTAAATTTATTCAAACAGGTAAATATTCTCAACGATTATCTTCAATAGAATTATCTACAGCTGCTTCTATAGCATCTCAATATGTTAATGATGATATTTTAAAAGAATTTATAAAGAAACAATTAGTGTATCAAGCTCCTATAGATTTGGTTAAACAGCAAGCTAATAAGGCTATAGAACTATATGAGAATAGACCAGATATTGTTTTAGATTATTATCAAGGACAAGATAAAATTAGAAATTTACATGAAAATTTATCAAATCTTATTGATATTAATAAAACTAAAGATTTAACAGTTATTGTTGGGCAAGAGGGTTGTGTAGGAAGTCATATACAATTAATAAGAAAAAATGAAATTGATCAGTATAATGATGCAGTAAGAACATTAAGTGAAATAGTTCTAAATATAGTTCCTCAAAAAGAATATTATACCATTCAATTAAATGATAATAATAAAGATGAAGTTTATATAGAATTACTTCCTGATACTGGAGCTGCATGAGAGGAAAAAATGATAAATGGAAAACAATATTATGAATCAACAAAAGATTCATTAATTATACCAAAATATGCTATGTATAAACATAATAAATATAATATTATTTATACTCATCCCTCTTATCATATTAAAAAATATTATATTATAGTGAATAATAAAAAAGAAAGGTTGATACAAGATATCATAATTTTTAATAGTTGTCATCCAAATGCTTGGGGTGGAGAGGATAAAGAATTAAATATAAAATATCCGCCTAAATTTTCTAAATTTTGTCTTCCAATAGATGTAATTGGGGCTAAATTAATTAGTGATGAATTAGCAAAAAAATATGTTAGAGATGTATTAGTTAGACCAGAATATATATATTATTGTGACAATTGGATAAAACAAATATTAAATGTTTGGTCGTTAGATGATCCACATCATTTACCATTAAGAGAACATTTAAAAACAAAACCACCACTACCAAAGGAGATTATATAATGACATTGTTAAGCCAACAAATGATGAAAGAAGTTTCAGACATAATAGACGCTAGATTAAACCATATATTGAAAGCGAGTAATATTCAACAATTGTTTAAAGATGTAAAAGAATTAAAAATGAAAAAACAAGATGCTGAGGAAATTATATCTGAATTTGAAGACACTCTTAAAGAACTTGATATCCCATCCTCTGAATTACTTCAAGAGAGGTTTTCATCTATTGAACAAGATATAGATAATTTAGTCGAATCAAATTTTATAAAAGAAGAAAATCTTGAGGAATTAGTTGGTATAACAATGTTAAAACTAATGCCAAATTTTAATCTCAAAATATCAGAGGAGATAAAGAAACATTTTGTTTCACTTGCAGAATATGTAATTAAACATTTTAAAGAAAAGGATTAAATATGCCAACATTATTAAATTTTGAAACTTTTTGTGAAAACTTAAAAGAAATCACAACTACCAAATCTTTTGATAAAAAACAATTTCATTCAGAAGGTTTGTTTTCTGAACAGATATTTGGTCCATCTAAAAACTATACTTGTCAGTGTGGTACATATTGGGGAATCTCTGGAGCGGGTGGAACTTGTGCAACATGTGGAGTTGATGTTGTTAATAGTGATGTTAGAAGAAATAGATTTGCTAAAATTATACTTCCTATTCCTGTAATAAATCCTTTATTCTATGATCTTATTGTAGAATTAGGTGGTCGCCAAATTAAAAATGTTATGGATAGACTTATAAAAGATGAGAATAGTATAATAATCTATGATGAAATAGATCAATCATGGGGTGTCCATGAACAAAACCCAGAAAATATTGATAGAAATGCTTTGTGTGGTATTGAAGCAATTAAAACGATGGTGCTTGATTTAGCAGAATATAGTGTTGGAGTAGGAAATACTGCATGGCAAGTTGTTCTTGATAATATTGATCAAGTAATAATTAATCAAGTTATAGTATTACCGCCTGATCTTAGACCAGCATCAAAAAAGGTCAGCAAAAAAGGACAAATATCTTCTGATAAAATTAATATATATTATACTCAGATATTAACAAAAAAAGAAGCAATGTCTGAAACAAATTGTGATGTTAGAGTAGATAGAAATTTATATTACAATTACTATAGACAATTACAAAGGGATGTTAATGAATTGTATGCTTATATCCTTGAGAAGATGTCTAAAAAAGAAGGGTTGATTCGTGGAAATATTTTAGGTAAGAGAATTGATTTCTCAGGAAGAGCTGTAATTACTCCAGATCCTACATTAAGTATGGAATATTGTTCTTTACCATATTTGATGTTTCTGGAATTGTTTAAATTAAAAATAGCAAAAAAAATAATTTCTCTTGGGAAATTTAAAAAGATTAATAATGCTATTGATTTTATTGATGATTGTATAGATGCAAGCAACCCAGTATTATTTAATATATGTACCGAAATTGCTAAAGATGAAGTTTGTTTATTAAATAGACAACCTTCATTACATAGATTAAGTTTATTGGGATATAGAACAAAAGTTACGTTAGACAAAGTTATAAAATTACATCCATTATCATGCCCACCATTTAATGCAGATTTTGATGGGGATCAAATGGCTGTATATGTTCCAATTAGTGAAAAATCTAAACAAGAAGTACTTGATAGATTATTAGTTATAAGAAATTTAACAAATCCATCTAATGGTAGTTTATCAACAAAACCAAGTCAAGATATTATACTTGGTATTTATGCTGTTACTCATAAAGTATTTAAGAATCTGCAACATGATGTTGAGTGTAAGGGAAAAACTATTAAAGCTGATAGAAAATTATTGAATGATTGTTTTCCAGAAGACTATCCAGTTATTGATGAAGAAGTTAATGGAAAAAAAATAAATTTTTATCTTAGTGATGTAAATCAAAGATATTCAAATGAAATCACAGCTGAAGTTCTTGATAAAGTTAAATTTTTAGGATTCAAGTACTCAACATTATTTGGTGCTACATTATCATTAGATGAATGTTTTATAGATGGATGTCTTGAAAAAAGAGATTCTCTATATGAAAGCGACAATATTAGAGAACAATTGGATATGGTATCTAAGGAAGAAACAACACAATACCTTAGAGATAATTTTAAGTATGCTTATATGATTGAATCTGGTGCCAGAGGTAGTTGGGATCAGGTGAGACAAATAGTTTTAACAAGAGGATTTATCTCAAATTTTAGAGGACATATTATTGAAGAACCTATTAAACATAGTTTTATCAATGGGTTAACACCAAAAGAATTCTTTAATTCAACATATGGTAGTAGGAAAGGTTTATTAGATGTTGCTTTGAACACTGGAACATCTGGGTATCTATCACGAAAATTAATCTTTACTTGTGCTAATTTACAACTAGATAAAAATACTGATGATTGTGGTACTACTGATCTATTGCAAATTTATGTTGATGATGAAAAGAAAGGAAGAATGTTAGTTGGTAAATGGATTAAAGAAAATGATGTTCTTATTAAAATTACTGAGTTTAATTATCTTGGATATGTTGGAAAAACAATTTACGTTAGAAGTCCAATATATTGCAAAAATCCAAAAATTTGTACCAAATGTTATGGTGAATTGTATGATATGTTAGACACTGAGTTTATTGGTATAATAGCTGCTCAGAGTTTAGGTGAGTGTAATACTCAATTAGTTTTGCGCACGTTCCACACATCTGGAGTTGCAGTTTTAAATAAAGAAGATGGTAGTGAAGAAAGTGATGATATGAAACAGCAGGACATTGTTGCTGATTTATCTACTGTATCTAAACTTCTTCATAAATTTCCTAAAGGAACAACACCAGAAAATTTAGTTGCTAAATTATATACTTGTTATAACACAAGTAGAACAATACACCATGTTCATTTTGAATGTGTTGTGTCTCAATTAATGTGGTTTAATGATAAAAAATGGAGATTAGTAGAGAATAGAAGTAACTTGGAACCTGGTTATTTGAGCGTGCAGACCGTGCCCTCAAATGAAAGCTGGTTAATGGGTTTAGCATTTTCAAACCCAAAGAAACATATTATTCGTGGCATCCTCGACTCTGGTTTATACCATGGAGTTATGGATAAAATCTTATGCGGCGAAGAAATTTAAAGGAGAAAAAACTTGACAATAGAAAATCCGATATATAAAGTTGGCGATATAAATAATCATATCTTTAACATTAGACAACAAGAGTATGCAGCACTGTTAGAAAATGTAAGAAAGATACTGATCCCAGCAGAAGAATTAGGGTTTGAATTAATTGAATATAGATTAAAAGAACCGAGATTTTCTAATGGGGAAACTTGTAAAACTTTAAAGAAAAATCTAATAATTAGATTTCAAAAAGGAACAGCAAAAATTGATTTAACGATGCAAATTCCTACTTTAGTTGATAATAATTATATTGTTATTAACGGAAGAAAGAAAATACCTTTGTTTCAACTATTTGATATTCCAGTTGTTACTAGAGGTAAGAATATCAAAATCAGAACCAATGTCGCTACTTTAATGATATTTCAACAAAAAGAAGCCCCATATGTTTATATAAGTATACTTGGTAGAAAAGTTCCATTGCATTTAATTATGTTTGGATATTATGGCATGGATGCAATGAATGAAAGATTTGGTTTATCTGATATGCCTGACTCACCAATTATAACAGAAACCTCAACAATATATGATAGGTTAATATATGATTTAAAAGAATTTTATAATGAATCTAGAGGGATAACTGAAGATGATATTATTAAAGAAATTGGAAGAAATTATTCTAAGTTTAATTCTAAAGTGAAAGGGGAAGATATAATATATGCTTTAGACTTAATTCTGAAAGTAGATCCAATTTCAGCTGAATTTTTTGAAACAGGATCTATTTTAGAAGAGATTCTTAAGGTAATGGATGATGGAGATTTAGATGATACAGATTTAATGAATAAAAGAATTAGATGTTTTGAGTATGTAGTTTTAGCAAAAATATCTAAAGCAATATTTGATATGTGCATGTCAAATAGAACAGCAAGACAACCAAAATTTAATATTAATTCAACAGCAATTGTATCTGAATGTAATGTATCAGATATAGTTCAATTTGATTTTGCAATTAACCCTATTGATGAATTAACTAAATTGAGTAGAACAAGTTTGGTTGGACCAGGAGGATTCAACAGACAGAATGTTCCTGAGCATTTAAGAGATATTATGCCAAGTATGTTTGGTAGATTATGTCCAGTAGATACACCAGATAGAGATAATTGTGGTGTTCTTCAAAATCTTATTCCAAATGTACCATTAGATGCAAATGGAAGATTTAATGAACATTTTTTGGCTAAACAACCAATTTCAATTCCTGTATCATTAGTTCCTTTTCTTGAACATGATGATCAGACTAGGTTACAAATGGCGTCTTCTCAAACAAGACAAGCAATTATGTTACAAAATTTTGATCAACCAATGATTAAATCTGGTTGTGAAAATCTATATACAAAATATACACAATTCGTAAAAATTGCTAAAAAATCAGGGTCAGTTATACATCTTGATAGTAATTATATAATTGCTTTGTATGATGATAAGACAATTGAAATATTTAACATTACATATAGAAAAATTTATATATCAAATCTTGATGTATACAACATATATGTAAAACAAGGAGACAGGTTTAAAGCTGGTCAAATACTAGCAGAAAGTAATTTTTGTAAAGATGGTAGTATAAACATAGGTAAAAATCTTTTAACATGTGTTATGGTTTATTATGGATATAATTATGAGGATGGAATTATAATCTCAGATAGGTTACAAAAAGAAGGAGTATTCACATCAGTTCATTTTGATGATTTATCTTTTGATATTCCAATATCTAAAGTATTACTAACTTTAACTAATGGAGAAGAATTTTCTCCATTACCAAAAGTTGGAGATAGAATCCCAAGAGGTTCTGCTTATGCAATTTTAAAAGAAATTCCAAATCAACAAATGGATTTCTTTGATATTTTTAAAGAAGAAACAAAATTAGTTTCTAAACATGATGTTATTATAACAGAAGTTAATCTTTATGTTAATCAGTGGTGTATGGAGATTCCTCAGTATAATAATTGGGTTGAGAATATTATAAAAACTCAACAGAAAAATGAATTAAAAGTTAGAATTGTTATTGAGGAAAATCTTGAAAAAGATAAGGTTAAAACTTTTATTAAAGAAAATAACCTAGATCTATTTGACAATGTAGGTAAGTTTAAAATTAAAGGAGAAGAAGTTCCAGGAATAAGAGTTGAGATGTATGGAATATTCTTTAGACCAATTCAAATTGGGGATAAGGTTGGAAATAGACATGGAAACAAAGGTGTCATATCTACTATAATTCCTCATGAAAAAATGCCAATGTTACCTGATGGAAGACACGCTGATATCATTGTGAATCCATTAGGAACTATTAGTAGAATGAACATTGGACAATTGTTTGAATTGCATTTAGGAATGTCTTTGTTTGATCTTAAACAAAAGATGAAAGATATAATTAAAAAGACTGTAGCTTCCACCAAAGATTTTACTGATAAACAGATACAAGATTTAGTAAAAGATTATGTTCTTGGTTATATAAAAATTATTGATTGTAGTGAAATTGGTTGGTACTATGAACAGTTCCAAGCTGAATTACCTAAAACAATTACCAATGAATGGATAGACGAATTATCAATTATTCAACCACCTTTTGAATCAGTTAATATGATTAGGGCGAGAGAAGCATTAGCTTACACAGGAACTCAATTTAAATATGATGTTTTTGATCCGCAATCAAACCAAATGATTAATCAACAAATAGCATGCGGGTATGAATATTTCTTTAAGATGGTTCATATAGCTGAAACAAGACTTGCAGCTAGAGGTATTGGATCATATGCAAGAAAAACATTACAACCATTAGCTGGCAGAAAACAGAAAGGTGGACAGAGAATGGGTGAAATGGAAACCGCAGCATTGATTGGTCATGATGCAAAGTATAATATAAGAGAATTTCTAACAACAAAATCTGATTGTATTGATCTTAAAAATAGATATATTCGAGACCAATTAGATTCTGATTTAGGTAGAGTTAGAGATGATGAAAAAGAAGATTCAATTGTTCCAGAATCTGTAAAGTTATTAAATGCAAACTTGATTGCTTTGGGTTTAAAAGTATAAAGGAGATAATATGCCAATAGATCCTCATAGTAAATTTGAAATTCAATTTCAAAAAGAAAAAAAGTTATTGATGGATAAACTAAAAGAGTTTATTGAATGGTTGAAAGAAAATCCAGATCATAAAATACATACTGAAATGTGGAGTCAACATGAGGTTGAATTTAATGCTATTGGAACTCCATTGGAAGTATGTAGTGCCGACGGTGATGATGGTATGGTATTGATAGACTTTTTAGAAATTCTTCAAGCTATAGGATTACATAAAGGAGATATATGAATAAACAGTTAATCATAATGACAGGATTAGCTGGTTCTGGAAAAAGTACTTATGTTAATAAACATTTTATAAAAACACGCCAAGTGCTATGTGCTGACGATATTAGACTAGCACTTGGTAGTTCTTATGATATAAGACATGAACCAGTTGTTTATATGATTCTTGACGTACATTGTAGAGCATTAATGATAAGAGGATTACAAGTTGTCGTTGATGCTACATCATGTCAGGAATATGTTGTTAAAAAATATAAAAAACTAGCAGATGAATATGGTTATAAATTAATTGGAGTGTTTATAGATACTCCATTTTTGATTTGTGCAAAAAGAAGAGAAAATATTATACCTATGCAAAAAATAATGAAACAAGATAATGAACTTGCTGATTTGCTAGAAAAGAAAGATGAATATTTTGATAAATTTATAACTATAAAGGGATAATATATAAATGATAAACCAAAATTTTACAGAAATAAGAGATCCTACAAAAATATGTGAATATGGTTGTGGTCAACCAGCTAATTATCAATTATTAAATGGTAAGTGGTGTTGCTCAAAAACATGGCAGTCTTGTAAAAAAATAAAAGAAAAAAATTCTAAAAGTCAAATTGGAAAACAATTAAGTATTGAACATAAGAAAAAAATAGGAAACAATAGTAGAGGTCGAATTAAATCTGCAGAAGAAATAAAAAAAATCTCTAATTCAAACAAAGGAAAAAATGTAACAACTGAAACCAGAAAAAAAATAGGAGATAGTAGTAGAGGGAGAAAACATACTCAAAAAACTAAAGATATAATTTCTAAAAAAAACAAAGGAATGATTCCATGGAACAAAGGAAAACAAGGATATTTGACAAAACCCCAATTAAAAAATATGTCTATATCAAATTTATTAACAATTGAAAAAATAAAAGAAAAATATCCATTATTTGCTAAAGTTGAAGAGATGAGATATAATCCTGATAAACCTAGTGAGAAAGAAATACAAGTTCATTGTAAAAATCATTTGTGTAAAAATTCTAAAGAACAAGGTGGATGGTTTACTCCAGAAAGAGTTAGATTACAATCTAGAATTTATTCTTTAGAAAAAAAAGATGGTAATGAAGGTAGATATTTGTATTGTTCTGATGAATGTATAAATGTATGTCCATTATATAATTTACATCCAAATTATATTTTAGCTCAAAATAATTCTAAAATAGTTTATACAGACTCAGAGTATCAAATATTTAAAAAAGAAGTATTAAAAAGACAAAAAGAAGAAATAGGAAAAAATGTTTGTGAAATATGTGGTTCTGATAAAGATTTACAAGTACACCATATAATACCACAAAAAATAGAACCTTATTTCTCATTAGACCCAGATAACGGAGTTATATTATGTGGAAATAAATCTAATAATTGTCATAATAAATATGGACATAAGGATGAATGTAGTTATGGAAAATTATCAACATTATATTGCAAACCAAAAGGAGAGTAGAATGATAGAATTACCAGATATTCAAGGAACATTACCAAAAATTCAAATTCCAATTCGTGAAGTTGGAGTTGGAAATGTACAAGTACCATTTAATCTCGAATCAAAATATGGTGGTATGAGATCAATGGTTGCAAATGTTTCTATGAGAACTAATCTTGATTCTAATACAAAAGGAATATCAATGTCAAGATTAATTAGAACATTGAAACAATATTTAGATCTTCCTTTAAAGAAAAAGTTGATAAGAGAAATTCTTATAGATTTAAAGAAAAATGTTGAGTCTAATGAAAGTTATATGAGATTTGATTTTCTTTATCCAATTGTTAGAAAATCAATATTGTCAGAAAATTCATTTCCAATATATCATAAATGTAGATTTGAAGGACAATTAAGAGGAGATAATTTTAAATTCTTTCAAGGTGCAACAGTTCAGTATGCATCTTATTGTCCGTGTTCAGCTGAATTATCAAAAGATCTAAAAGAGAAAGGAAGTAATGGTTTTCCTCATGCTCAAAGATCATATGCAGAGATATTAATTGAAGGTAAGAAAGATACTTATATATGGTTGGAGGACATTGTAGAGTCTGTTGAGAGAGCAATTAAAACAATCCCATACCCTATTATTAAAAGAGTAGATGAACAAGAAATCGCTCGTATTGCGGCGGAAAATCCAATATTTGTTGAGGATGCAATTAGACAAATAAGTTCGGAATTGGATAAGATGCCTGTTGAAGATTGGATAGTAAAATGTAATCATGAAGAATCAATACATACGTCAGAGGCAATTGCTGTTAATTGGAAAGGACTAACTGGCGGATTTGATTATAAGTTCTTTCTATAGGAGGAGTTTATGGCACCAGTTAATCCAGATGGTTTTAATTTTGGAATTAAAAGACCAACTGCAACAGAAAAATTATATCGAGCTCATGTTGTTGTGGCTTGTTCTGATGAAGGAATTGAGATTATTAAATGTAGACTTGGAGATCCAAAAGATTATTGTAGTTTACCAAAATCTATTGGTTTACTAGTTCAATGTTATTTAAATTTAGATTTATTGCATGAACTTACTCCATCAGCAATGATGAATATTCCAATTAAAGAAGATTTAGAGAAAGCTATACATGGAGTATTAGTTAAGCATGGGTTAAAGTGAACTTAGTAATTAATATATTTAAGGTTCTATTCTTAAATGGATAGTCTTTTAAATAGAAAGGAGAAAAATGGTAAGTTTTAATGATGCATTAGAATTTATTCAAAACCATGAACTTGTAGTTGGTTTTAAAAATGATGGAAATTTTAGAACTAATGTTCTAAAAAGTCCTGTAAGTAACATGAATGTAATTACTGATGAAGAAGGTATAGAAATGTTAGTTGATATTATATCTTCTAAAACAAATATTCAAGTATTCAATGATATGTTTATGGTTGATTTGAAAAATATGTTATCTAAATATGGAATATTGATATGTACAGATTAGATAAATTATCATTTGAAAAAGAAAATTTTGGGATTCCATATAATACTCGAATACATAATATTATATGTCACTCATGGTCTATGAGAGCTGGAAGAAATGGATCTCATATTGACTGCACATATACTTTTAAGAAACTTAAGGATAATGATAGACTTGGAAAAAGAGTTGGTGATATTATTAGATTTGACTATAGGTTTGGAAAATTGAAGGGATATTTTGGAGTTATACTTGAAAGATATAAAATATTAAAAGAAAAACCTATTGGAACATTTAATGATTATGGTGCTGTTGTATTAATAAGTAATGGTAAAAGAAAAGGTGAAGTTTATAATGTATCACCACAAAGATTAGCAGGATTGATAAAAACAATATAGGAGAATAGTAAAATGACCGAGAAAAAAATCGTAGCAAAAACATTAGGAAACATTCTTGAAAATCCAACAATGCAGTTTATTATGGATAGATCTTTACCTTTAACAGACGTTGTTGACCTTGTTCAGAAATATTGGACTGTTAATATGTATACCAGGAAACCTGGACCTGCATTGGTTGATGGAATTTTTGAAGGAACAGATTTGGATCTTGCAGTATTCCTTTCAGGATTAGCAGATAGAGGAGCAGTTCTCAATCTTCCAAAATATAAATCAATGAAACCAACAACATTAAGAGAAGGCGAGAGACTTTCATCTAAAGAAAATAGACATGGAAAGATTCTTGGACTAGTTTCAAACAAGGAAGTGTTCAGTTTCTCTCTGAGAATTCTTGATATGAACGTGATGACTTCTGAAGCTGTTGGTGAACCAAGAACTTTCTCTTTGACAACCCCAGATGGAAACTGGTATGAAGGGTGGGATAGAATTGAGTGGGATCCATCCGCAGCAGAAAACAAGTTTCTAACTGAGAATGATTTGTGGACAGGAAACAAGGTAATTTTCAAATATTTCGTTCATCCAAACAGATGGATCAGTATGTATGGTCAACATTACTTTATTACCAAAGCTTTGATTGAGAGACTAACTGAGCAAGCTTCTGATCACTTCAAACAGATACAGAAGATGCAATCTGAAGGTATTAATTATCCTAGTTCTGGTGAAGTTGGTGCTCAAAAAGAGTGGGCTAAGTCTACTAAAGAAGAAGGCAAGTCAGTTAAATTTGAATCTCTTGAAGTTGAAGTTGATTTTCCAATGAATGGGGAATATCCTCAACTAGAAAGTAATCAAGAAAATCTTGTAGCATTAACTGAAGAAAGAAGACTTTGGAATAATACAGTTATTCCAAATCTAAGATTTGCCTGCAGAATTACTGAATACGCCTTCTATAAGTACGGAATTAAAAAAGAAGGTGGAGAAAAAATGCCAGCATGGTTATCTGGTGGAACTACTTGGGAAAGAGAATTTAAATTTCCAAAGAAACAGATCAAGTGGGATAGATTAAAATTAGTACAACCAGGTGTTGGACAATATTCAGTTTCAATCAGAAAAAGAATAAAATCAAAAGCACAGATGATGGCTATGGATTTTAAGGTGAAATAATGGAAACTGTAAGATTTGAAATAATGTATGAGGATTTATCAATTGATGCTCAAATAAGACTCTTAAAATTTTTAAGGATTGATTCTTTTGAAAACTCAAACTTAGAAATTGCTCCAATAGCTACAATTGAAATCGAATCTGATGGTATGGAGGAGGAAGATGGCAAGTAGAGAAACAATCTTAGAATTGTATAAAAAAGAAAGAGAGTATGAAGAATCAATCTTCGGCAGTTACAGTACTGATTCAAACATGAACGTTGCTAGTTTGATTCTCATGATTAAAACCTATTTAGAAAAAGCTGAAAAAGCATATGTTTCTAAATGGATCCATGAAATGCCGGATTGGTTACTTTATACAAAAGAACAAGGAGATAATAACCTTGCTCCTTATGCATGTCCGGTAGAGACTTATGAAGAGTTAATAAAAGTATTTGCTTTAGCTGGAGCAGCATTGGAATCATTTACTAAAATCAATCCAGAACATTGGAGAGAAGATGGTATTAAAGAAAAATGGAATAAATAAAAAAAAGGATTATTTAAAATGACTGAAAATGAAAATGTTGTTGAAGAAACTGGTGTTGATGAAGAAATTGTTATTGCAGAAACTAATGATGAAAATGTAACAGCAAATTCTCCTTATCAACCTATTAAAGATATGGCTGAAAAATGTGGTGTTGAAATGCCAGACATGGTTGCTACTGGAGATTTAACTGTTGAAAACAACAAAGAAAATGTTGCATTAGTTGATGATAAACCAGTAAAATCAGTAAAAAAAGAAGTTAATAAAAAAGATATTCCTTTACCTGCAATGGGAGCAAAATTTATGTTTAATGGTCACGAATATAAAGTGGTTTATATAAATGCTGGACAACATAGATTTTCATGTGAACCATGCAAAGGAGTTTATTAAGGAGGGTTAATTTTTATGAATGATAATCTAGCTCAATTAATAAAAAATGAGCAAGTTGGAGAACAAACTCCTGCGACTGATTTTGAATCTCATGAAAACATAGAAACCAATGACCAAGTAATAGAACCTCAGCAAGAACAATCAGTAATTATAGAATCAATAAATGAAGTTGGTGTAATTATGTTATCTGAATGGTTTGAAGATAACAATGAGAATTTTAGTAGAGTTAATAGACTTAAAATTCAAGTTCGTGGGGTGCAATCTGATGAACGTCTGTTATGTTCAGTTCTAGATCCAAAGGGTGAAATTGATGATGATAATCATCCAGTTAGACATTTAGAATTAATTAAAGATGCAAGCGTATTTCCTGTTTTAGATATTCCTGGATATGATATGGATGTTTATGGAAATGGTTTTCAAATTATGTATTCTGTTGGTGAAAATGTAATTTTAAAATGTTATGGAATTAAAACTGGTTTGATTATAATATTTTGTGTACCTATTAATAATCAAATGATTCCATATAAAAAAATAAAATTAAAGAAAAGAGATACAAGCGTTATTATATCACAACCAAATGTAGAATATATTAAAGAAAATATTTTATCTACATTAGATCTTGAGGGTTTGCAAATTCAGTACAAACAGGTTCAAAAAGAATTGGATCAAATTACTGACAAACAATCAGCAATAACATGGTTATTAGGTAAACAGTCTAATATTAGAGATATTAATCATCTACTTCAGATTGATGATATTTTAATGTGGTTAATTAGTTAAACTTAAAATGGCTACGGTATATTAATTTATATCGTAGCCATTGAAAGGATAAATATGGAAGATGGTTTAGTTAAATGTGAAGATTGTGGTGGTACTGGTGAATATGATACACATCATGATATAATAGATGTTTCTACTGGATTGGTTATGTTTCAAACAAAGATGTGTTTAAGGTGTCATGGTAAAGGACGATTGAATTGGATTGATAATGTTGTTGGAAAGCATACAACTTTATTGCAATTAAGATTACTTGCTCATCCAACTACAGAAGTTAAAGGACATAAACATGAAACCTGGGAAAATAAAATGTGATAAATGTAATGGCAGCGGTTATCAAAAAGATGAATATAAAGTTACTATGAGATCTTTATCTGGAACAGATTATACAATGGGATATTCTAGAACTTGTCTAAAATGTCATGGTAAAGGAGAAGTTGATTGGATAGAAGCTGTCGTAGGTAAAAAACCAAATGAGTTATTATATGAAAAACTATTAGAATTTTCAAGGTTGAGGTGACTATGGAACTTAAAGATGGTGAAATATGGTGCCCAAAATGTAAAGGATCTGGAAAAGAATCAAGATATTCTCATTTCAAAACATTTCCATCATCCGAACCATGTTCAAAATGTAAAGGAAAAGGAAAACTTGACTGGATTGAAAATATTGTAGGTTGTAAATCAACATTACGCGGTGATAACCCATGTTCAGAATTTTCTTTAACATATATGTTGGAGGTGGAAAAATGGAAATAGAACCAGGTGAAGTAATATGTGATAAATGTAACGGAACAGGAGAAACAATTAGATTATTTATGTTCAATTATAGTGGTATGAATGAACATGGAGAAAGAAAAGATATGTGTCCTAAATGTAAAGGAGATGGAAAACTTGACTGGATTGATAATGTATTAGGAAAGAAACCTGTTTTTAAATTTAAAATGCATCATCAATGGGGTGTTAGGTTAATGGATCATCATATTGGTAGCTCTATTATCACATCTTAGGTGTTATTATGAAACTAAAAAAAGGTGAAATATTATGTGATAAATGTTATGGTGCTGGGTGTGTTAGCAAAAAGAAACATACTATGGTTGATCTTGAGCATATAGAATATGATTGGTCATATAAATGTGATAAATGTAAAGGAACAGGTAAACTTGACTGGGTTGAAAATGTAGTTGGGAAGAAACCTTTACCAGAAGAAGTTGAACGAGAAAGATTAAGACAAATATTTATTAATGATTGTGTTGAATTTAGTGGGAAAATAAAATGAATAAAGTCAAATTAGGACCAGGAGAATATTATTGTAAATATTGTAAAGGTACAGGAGAAGAACCTGCTCCTCAACATATGAATTATCAAACTTATGTGTGGGAATGTGATCATTGTAATGGAACAGGCAAAATTGATTGGATTGAAAATGTAGTTGGTGTTAATAGAGAATACACAGAAGAAGATATGAAAAAAAATGATATATCTATATGGTGTCAAACAATAGTTAGACCACCTTTTACTTTACCGACAGGTATGTTTTTGATTGTCGGAAGAAGAGGTTGTGGTTCATCAAGATTCATTCCATCAAAAGGAACTCTATTAGAAATGGCATATTTTGGTAAAGGTTGTCGTAGAATAAAAGGATAAAAATGGATATCAACAAAACATGTAAATTATTTTTAAAAGATGTATATCTTTATGATATATCAGCTTGTCATTATACGATCTTGGATCAACTTGGGTTTGATTTGTCATTGATTGACAAGAAAGATAAACTAAAAAGAAATACACAAATTGGTTTGTTGATGCGAGAAAACCCAAGAATAACAACAGTATTAAGAACTTCTACTATCTCAATCGTAAATGAATATATTAAATGTAATAATATTAAACCAGAAGAGCTTATCTTAAATGCTTATGATGGTATAATTGTTACAAGAAGATTAACAGAAACAACCGATGCATATATTCCAATAGATATGCAAGCATATTATGAGTATATGTTAATTTCATTTGATAGACAAAAATATTTAGCAAAGACCTACGATAAGATTGATATTAAAGGTGTTCCTCATAGATATCCTGAGATGGATGAAATGTTAAGAAAACTTTTAAAATTGAATTTTGCTAATAAACAGTCAATATTCATAGGATTACAAAAAATTAAAGATGAAATATTAGAGAGTTCTGATCCTAGATTATATTGTATTCCAATAGGGGAAAAACATTTTAGTGTATTTTTTAAAGGTTATGGTGAAACTGAAATTTCAAAAAATATGATAAAAGTTTTAGATACAGAAGATATAGACAGAGAAATATATTTTGAGATGTATTTAAGAACATTTTGTGAATCAATTGTATTAGAAAATATATAGGAGAATAAAAATGAGTTGTTGTGATAAAATGAATCTAATTAATTTTAGTGGTAAAGTATCGGATTTATTTGAAGTAGATATGGAAGGCATAAAGATGGATGATAGATTCGGAGTCCCAAGTAGTATAGGTCTTGGGTCAGGTGGAGATTATGTAGAGTTTTCATATTGTTCTAATTGTGGAAAAATGGTTGGAGAATTTCCATTAAAAATTACTAAAGATCTTTTTAAAGGTGCATAATGAAACATACAATAGAAGAAAATAGAAAATGGTCAAATGAAGCAAGGATTATTATTTATTGGATGATAAAAGAATTATCTAATCTTAAATATTTTTATAAAGAAATTGCTTATGGTTGTTTTAAAACTGCTGTTGAAAATTATAAAATGAAAAAACCGATTGAAAATGAGGATGAAATAATTGATTATGTTATTAAAACAATGAAAGATAATTTATAAAGGAAAAAGAATGACTAATTTAGATTTTGACTTTTGTATGAACTGCGGACAAATGGTTGGACAATTTCCAGTGGAAATTCCTAAAGGAGAATAATGAAACATATAATAGAAGAAATAGAAAGCGGTCATTATATATTAGATGAATGTATTAATATAAAATATGTCTATCGTTTAGGGGATGAAGGGTGGTGTATATTCGATAAAACTAAAAGCGATTTTCAACAAGATCTTATTGATGATTTTGAAAATGCTTTATTATCAGCAATGAAACAACCACTAAAAAATAAAAAGGTTTTAACACCACCAGCGGGGGTATAAAATGGCACATTTAGAAAAATTGAAAAGCATGATTCCAATATATGAATTAGAATTTCAATCAAATGTAAAGCTAAAAAAATAGGAGAAAAATTTGAATAATGGAAAAATTAAAAATTATTAAAACTACCTGTAATCATAAGATTAAGTTTAGACCTGAAAATATTAAACTTGTTGAAACTGATAAATATGCAATTGTATTCAATCCTAAAACTGGTGAAGAAATTTTGACTGGTATTAATGGTCACCCAGATCCATTTGTCCTTGACTATCCAAGCATGCTTGACATAGGTATAATGGGTCACTGTGACAACAAATGTTCTTTTTGTTACCAAGGTGATAAGTGGGAAGAGAACATGTCCTTAGAAGGGTTTAAACTAATTATAGACCAATCTAAAGGCTATGTCAACCAGATTGCTCTTGGTGGTAGAGGTGATCCAAACCAACATGAACATTTTGAAGAAATCTTGAAATATGCTGTTGATAATAACATAATTCCAAACTATACAACTAGTGGTATTAGATTGAGTGATGATCAAATTAAAGTATCTAAAAAATATTGTGGAGCTGTAGCAGTATCAGTAATTTATGAAGAACAAACTGTAAAATTAAAACTTAGAAAAAAGAAAAGGTAAATATTATGAGCAGTAATCCTATATTAATAAATAGAATTTATATTGAAAATTCACCAAATGTTTGTTATTATTGTGGAAAACCTGCTCATTATCTTTTTAAAAATGGTAGACGGTGTTGCAGTAAATATCATCAACAATGCCCAAAAAATAGAACAATAGGAGCTACTGCATGGAATAAAGGTTTAACAAAAGAAACAGATGAAGTAGTAAATCAATATTCTAAAAACATGAAAAAAACTAAAACCTCTATGACTTGCATCGCATGGAATAAAGGTTTAACAAAAGAAACAGACAGTAGAGTTAAACAGTATGGTGTTTCAGTAAGTAAATCTAAAAAAGGTAAACCTAATTATAAAAATAGAAAACCAATTAATAAAAAAAGAAATTTATCAGCAACCGAATTTAAATTTCAATTATCTGGGTTATTATATACACATTGGACATTTCCAATCATGAAGAGAGATGAATTTAAATGCACCAAGTGTGGTTCCACTAAAAAAATAGAAGTACATCATTTAACTCCAAATAGAAAAATATTTAAAGAATCTATTTTAAAAAATAATTTAGTATATGATAATTTTCATTTATGGGATAATGATGATTTTAAAAAGGTAATCCAAACATATTTAGATTTACATATCTTAAATATTGGTATAACTGTTTGTAAAAAATGTCACTGTAAAATTGATAAATATAGAAGAAAATTCATAAAGGATAAATAATGAGAACTATTACTATTGATAATGAAGAGTGGGAAATCGTACCTGAAAATACAATTGAAGTAAATAATTATGAATACAAGAGCTATTCAGAATCTAAACCTATTTTTAGAAATAAATTTACATTTAATACAATTGAAAGGTTAATGGATGCTGATATTAAAACTAATATACATTTTATATTTTCAAGAGTTAGTGCTGAAATTGCGTGTAGATTAATTCAAGGAGATGATATATGGGATGGAAAAGTTGATCTTGATAGATTAAATGCAATTGTATTTCTATTATTCAAACCTGCTGGTAGAGGTAAAGATTTAGATTGGTCACCAACTGTAGAACAATTAAAAGTATTTGCTGAAGTAATAAAGAAACCTGATTGTAAATTTAAAGTTGGTATGGATAGTTGTCTTGTTAATAAAGTCGCCCAAGCAAGACAACTAACTCCTTTAGAGGATATGTATGCTGATACTTGTGAAGGTGCTAGAATGTCATGTTACATAACTCCTGATGAAAGGATAGTGCCATGTTCATTCGGCGATCATGATAAATATGGAATTGATATTTCAAAGGGTAATTTACAAGAAGTTTGGAAAACAGGTAAACCTTTTATAAAATTTAGGGAGGTTTTGGCTGATACAAAAGCTTGTTGTCCATATACTGTGTTAGGATTTTAATATGAAAATAAAACAAGATTTTATAACAAATAGTTCTTCAACCAGCTATTTAGTTTATATTCCTGATAACTTTGACATTAGAAAATTTAAGGATATGATTAAAGTAAATTTTCAAGATGATGTAACTGAATATTGTGATAATATTCCTGATAAACCAATAACTGAAGATGAGTTTTTTCAATTCTTTTTTAATGAATTTAATAATTTGATTAAACAAGGAGATCTTTATCAGTATGACAATAGTCAATTATTTTATTTAGCATCTAATATAATTGATGAATTAGAGCTTGTTTTATCTGATGAACCAACCGGTTCTGATGCCGGACTAATACAAAATGTCAATGTCAAAATTATAAAAGAAAAAATAAACACAATTAAATCTGGTGGTTGGGGTTTAAAATATGGAGGATGGGGACATGAAAGCAAAGACTGATTTTATAACAAATAGTTCTTCCGCGTCTTTTATTTTAACATTAAGACCTCATGACGGAACTATGAATTTAGAAGAATTTAAAACATTATTCAATAGGTTTCTTGATGATTATAAATTTAGAAAACCTAATAGTTTGCGTTACTGGGATGCTAGTGTATTTAAAGAAGTAGAAACTAATAGTGGACCAAATTTATTCACAATTAGTGAATGGGTTAGTATGTATAATGATGAAGAAGATGTACCAGATTATATGAAAGAATTGATGATTAACTCTTTTATTAAAGATCCTGATAGGGGGTTCGTAGTTTCTGCATTTGAAGTTGATAATGATTATTAGGAAAAGTTATGATTAAATTAAAAGATGGAGAAGTGCTATGTCCTAATTGTAAAGGGTCTGGTTTAATGGAAGGTTTGTGGGAATGTTTTCCTTTTAGCGGGTGGAGAAGAAGATTAATTGCATGTTCATTTTGCTTTAGTACAGGAAAAATGGATTGGATAGATGCTGTTAAAGGTCAAAAGACACCACCTGATGGATTTTGGTCATATATTTGGAATGTAAGATATATACAACATATAGCTGGAAATGATGATGTGAAATACAAATTTCCACTTATTCCACCTAAATATTCAAAAATTAAAAGATTTACAGGAGTACAATAATGAAAAGAAAAGATGATTTTGTAACTAATTCTAGTTCTTGTGCATTCATATTTATTGGATGGAAACTAGAAGAGAATATGGATAATGCAATGAGAATCGCTGATCTTTATAATGTTGATACCAAGAATATTGACAACACAGAAGATGTATTACAAGAGGTTGGAGAACAGGGTGTTGATATTTACTTTGGCGATCACTCAGAAGATGGTTTTGAAAGTAATCATATTTATATTGGTAAAATAAAAGATATAGATACTGATGATCCATATGATGTTGGAATGGATCAGGGAATAACAGAAAATTTTGAAACAAAACTTATTGATGAATTTGGTGCCGACAAGGTTAGAATAGTTGTTGGAATGAGGTTGTGCTAATGAAAATTAAACAAGATTTTGTAACCAATAGTTCTAGTACAAGTTATATCTTTATATTTAAAGGTGATAAAAGAACACACTTGTTTGAGAAAATGGTTAAGTATGGTGATCAATTTAAGTTATATAATGAATATGGACCAGGAGATACTAGATTAGATGTTTGGGAAATTATTCAATGTATTGATCCTATTTTATCATCTTGTATAGAAGACCCTTGGCATTTACCAGGACCAACCAAACTATCTACATTACTTGAAACTTATGAAGAAGAATTAGATAGTAATATTAAATCTCTTATTATGGAATTAGAAAGAGAAAGTAAAGAACCAATTCAATATAAATCATCTCAATACACTAAAGAATATATTAAAAAAGGTGAAGAAAAAATATCTAAAATTAAAAAAGCAATTGAAGATGGTTTAGATCATTATGTCGAGATTTCGTTTGGTGATAATGATGGTATGATATCAGGAGGAAGAATTGGAACGACAATGGATTACCAATCGAGTGATGTTAATATCGATCAAAAAGACTTTAAGGTAATTATAGAAAGACAACATTAATATAAGAATCTATTTGTTTATGGAGGAACATATTTAAAATGGAAGATTTCAAATATTATACATTATTTGGAGTTAGTATTCAAAAACATGAAGATATGAAAACAACTCTTGAAAGAGATTTTGTTTGTAGATGGACAACAAATGAGAGGGAAGCTTCTGAATTAGCAATGGCTATGGTTAATAATAAAATGATTAAAACTAGTCAGATAGAAGCAATGAATGCTGTGGGATTAGGACCAGAATGTGGAGATATATCTGGTATTAGTATTAGATTGAGATATTGTCCAGATATATCTGCTCACTTATTTATAACAGATTTTGTTATGCGAGACGAAGATGTAGATATAATGATTCAAGCTGCTAATGTATGTGATTCAAGCAGAGAATTATTAGCTTCATCTAAAATACGGCTATAGGAGAGTATATGAAAAAGAAAGCAGATTTTATTACAAACTCAAGCAGTGCAAGTTTTATTGCTTGGGGACGTACAATTGAAGTAGATGATTTGAAAAAGAAATTTGGACAATCATTATTTAATATTTACAAACAAAAAAAGGAGAATAATAAACATCAAAAAGCTTTAAAACAAGGTGCTTTTATGGTTATACCAACTGGAGAAGATCCAGAAAAATTAAAAGAAGAATATGAAGAATTTCTAGAAGATGAAGATTTTACATATTTAGTTGAAAGTGTATTTGATGAAGTTGGTTTAGATGTTAGAAGTATGCCATATGAAGATCAACTAATGATTGGTAAATGTCCGTTTGCGATGAAAGATAATCAAACCCTCTCTGAATACAAACAAGAAATTTGTGATAAATTCAAAGAGTGTGGAATTGTTATTGCTCCAGATAAACTTGAACAGATTGAAGAATGTTGGATGGATAATTAAATAAAGGAGAAAAAATGAAAAGTTTTTTGAATATAGCAGCTGGTAAAATTTATCCAATTGATTATAAAGAAAATGAAGGCAATTTTCTAGTTCAATTGGACAAGATGTATTGGGAGACAAATCCAATTGAATCTATTGAAAGATCTCACAAGTCATGGTTAAAAAGCGGATTACCAGATGAAGTTTTACATTCTGATATTGATGCATTTGAATTTTTAGGAAACTATAAATATCAGTTTGATAATATATCTTGTTATAGATTCCTTGAGCACATAACCAAACCTGATGTTCAAGGGTTTATTTATTTATTATCAACAGCACTGAAAGTTGGTGGAACTCTTGACATAATTGTTCCTAACTATGAAACTCTTGCTGTTATGATTTTAAATGAAAATCTTAGTAAAGATGTTAATCATGCAGAATGGGAGAGACATGATACTCTATTAACATATGAGTTATTAAATGAACCTTCAATGCCTCATGCTTCTATATGGACTCCTGAAAGAATTAAGTATTTCTTTGGATTAGAAGAAAGATTTGAATTAAAATTAATATATCCAAATTATTTATTTGATGGAAGAGACATATATATCAGAGCTATTTTAGAAAGGATTAAATAATGAAAAAGAAAGCTGATTTTATAACAAATAGTTCTTCAGCTTCTTTTATAATTGGAGTTACAGATAAAGAAGGAAAACCACCAATAGTTGAGGTTAAATTAAATGTTAACCTAGAAGACTATACACATAAAGTAATTAAAACAGAAGAGGCATTGTATAATTACTGGGTGCATGATATGTATAGAAGTGCTGACAATGAAGAAGCTGATGAAGATGACGAATTTAATAAATGTAAACGTATAATTAGAGAAGGAGGTACATTATATTTTCTAGAATGTACTGACGAGGATGGAGATCCAATTGAAAGTTTAATGTGTAAACATGGTTTAAATGATTTATCTTTTCCTGATAATATTGTGGTTATCGAAGGTGAAGGCGGTTACTAATTTAATTTAAAGAAATGGAGAATTTTAGAATGAATGATGAATATATAAATGGAAATGAAAAGTCACAAACATTGATTTTTGGGTTAAAAATGAAAAGTATTATTACTATTTGTGTAGTTGCATTTATTATATTTGCAACTCTTATCTTTTCTCAGTCTCTTGTAGAGACTGTAGATAAAGGTACTTATCAAATTAAACAAGCTGCTATTACTGGTAAAATGTCTGCAAAGATGACTCCTGGTATTTGGTTACAATTGTTTGGTGATATTGATGCTTGGCCAAAAGCTGAGACATTCTTCTTTACTTCTGAGTCTGATGTTAAAGGAGATTCCTCAACAGATACATCAATTGAAGTAAGGTTTAATGATGGTTCTATTTGTAATATTTCCGGAACTGCACGTATTTTGATGCCTTCTACTGAAAAAGATGCTATTGCTCTTGTTACTGAAAGAGGACATAAAACCTATCAGGATGCTGAAAATAAACTTATTAAACCTACTGTAAGAAACGTTTTGCGTCATACTGCTAACCTTATGACTGCAACTGAATCTTATGATACCAAAAGAGCTCAGTTTATTTCCTATGCAAGAGATCAGATTGCTAATGGTCTTTATGAAACTACTACACAAACAAAGAAAATTAAAGATTTAGTTTCAGGTGAAGAAGTTTGGAAAGAAGTAACAATTATTAAAACAGAAGGTGATGTTCCTGGTGGGAAGCCAATTTATCAATTTAACCCTCTTGCTGATACAGGTATTGGTATCAAGAACTTTGAAGTTAAACAGTTCAGATATGAAGATAAGGTTAAAGAGCAGATTGGTAAACAACAGACTGCAAGAATGGCTGTAGCAACTGCTAAAGCTAAAGCTCAAGAAGCTGAGCAGGATAAGCTTACAATTGAGGCTGAGGGTAAAGCAAGAGTAGCAAAAGCTGAATATAAAGAGTTGGAACTTAAAGTTGTTGCGATTGTGCAAGCTGAAAGAGATAAAGAAACAGCTGTTATTAATGCAGAGAAAAAGAAAGAAATGGAACTTATTGCTAAACAAGAAGCTATCATCAAAGCAGAAAAAGCACGTGATGTTGCAAAACTTGATGCATCTGCTGCTGAACAAGAGAAAATTGCTGACATCCTAAGGGGTGAAGGTGAAGCTAAAAGAAAGACACTTGTAATGCTTGCTGATGGTCAACTTGAACTTAAAGCTAAATATTGGTTAGCTGCTCAAGAAGTTTATGCAAGAGAATTTGGAAAACAAAAATGGGTGCCTGAAATCATGATGGGTGCTACAGGTAGTAATGGAGGAGATGCAGTAAGTCAGTTTATGCAAATCCTTGGTTCTAAAGCTGCTAAAGATCTTGCTCTTGATCTTAGTATGAAAACACCTAAAGTAGATTAATATTTAATAAAATAGTGTCTTTATAGCAATATAAAGGCACTATTATTTAGGAGGGTTTATGGTTCCAGCTCTTATATATTTCATTGTCTTGGTTGCTCTTTGCACTTGGATTTGGAAAGTTTGGGGTAAAGGTTACAGTAAAAAACTTACTAATATTGCTGAAGGTAAGGAAGATGAAGAAAAACGTGAATCATTAGAAAGAAAAATTCAAATGTTGAAAGATTACTCAAAAGAACTTAAAGAATCTGACGATGAATTAAAAGTTAGTAAAATGATTCAAATACTTCAAGACCAACTTGAAGAGAAAGAAGTAGAATTAAAAGAAGTTAACAAAAAACTGAAAAAATAGATTTTTCAAAAAAAGAAAGGATTAATTATCATGGATTTAAACGAAATGATTGAAGAAGTAGTTCCTGTTAGTGATGAAAATTTAGAAGCACTTGTTGAAGAAACTGTAGATGCAAGTGGAAATTTAGAAACTGGAGGATTTATAGACATGACTGATAATAGTATTATTGGTGGAGAACCAGAAGAAGAAAATGAAGTTGCTGATGAAGAAGAAGATGAAGAAGTAGTTGTAGCTCCAAAGTTGAACTTTGCTGCTCGTGCAGAATCAATGGGACTAACTGTTCTTTCCGGAGGAACTTATCAATACTCAGATCAGTTTAGTGAAATTGCTTACAAAAATATTAAAACTCTGCATGGTTCTGGTATTGTTGATGATACAGAACTTGAACATCTTGCTATTTATACTAAGGGTGTTGAGGAAGATTCTGAATGGAAATTCCAAAACTTTGTATCAGATGCATATAAATTTCTTGGTAATGCAACATTGATTAATCAGATCAAAGAATCAATATCTGCAGTTGGTAATGCTACTATTGATGAAAGATCTTTTATGGCACCAAACAATGCTGAAATTAGACATGAAATTGTTATTAGGAATGCTAATCTAATTCCTTCTGTCGGTACTATTTATCCAATGATGAACATCACCAATACTTATAATGGTACTGGTGCATCTAGAATAGTATTTGGTATGAATATTGCTGAAGCAGGAGATATTGTAAGTTCCTTCTGTACTGAAAAATTTGGTAAGATTAAACAAATTCATCTTGCAGGTGCTTCTACTGAATTGAGTGCAGCATTTGGGGAATATGTTACAATCTTTGGTAATAGTATTGGTAATTTGATTACTGAAAATTTCACAAATCAAATCACAGAAGATGATATGTTGAAGGTTCTGGATATTATTGAAACCAAAACTGGTAAGAAAAGAAGAGAATTAATTTCAAACCAATTGATTATGGATCCTGTCAATGAAGGTGGTGCTCCTACTCCTTGGAGTATGACCAGCTGGCAGTTGTTTCTTGCACTTACCAGGTTTACAAGTGTTGAAACCAATTTAAATGCAAAAAGAATTCTTGAAAATGTAGCAGAAAGAGTATTAGTTATTCCTGCTCAAATGATTGAATCTCTTCAGGTTATTAATGGTTAGTATTTAAATATAAGTAGTGTTTTTAAACTCCAGTTTGTATCTTTACGATATGAACTGGAGTTTTTTTTGTTGTAATTTTTTTGGAACAAACTATAAATTAAAACATGGAGATTTGATATGGGTGGTCCAGCAAAAAAGAAATTTAAGACTTCGAGATCCTATGATATAACATTGAAAATAAAAGATGAAGATTATAGTACTGATATACTTAGAATTAGATTATCATCCTCTTTAGCGACAGGATATCAAATTGTAATCATAACAATAGCTATAACACCACAAACTATTTTATTAAATCAATTATATGGTCAAGACCCAATAATTCTTAAAATAAATAAATTAGATTATGATGAAACTATAAAAGAAACTATGGAATTTGATTTAATGATATTAAAATCTGAGTTTGATATTCCTGTTTCAGATATAATGTTAACTAATAATCAAAAAGACAGAGCTTCTTTTGAAATAATAACTGTTGTTAGAGAACCTTTTCAAATCATGTCTACTATGGTTAATCCTATGTTTGGTGCAACTGTTTCCAATAATTCTTGGACTGGAGCTAGAACTGTTAAACAGATGATTGAAACAATAATTAAAGAAAAAATTAAACCTGTACCGAAATTAGAGTATGATAAAGATAATGCTAATCAAGACCAAATTCTACAAACATGCTGTCCTCCAACTACATTATCTAAAGCAATTAAATATTTAGATTATAATTATGGTATATATAACGGTGTTTCAGCTGTATTTTGTCAATATGATAATACTTTACAAATAATGAATTTAACAGAAAGAATAAAAAAAGATTATACAATTTTTGTTGAACATTTAACAACACAAACTTCACCAGAAGATATTAAAAAATCTATTAGTAAATCAAATAATTATTTTTATACATATGATAATTTATCTACTAATTATAATGGAAACTCTAAATTTGGAGTTTTAGGAAAAACATTAAAACATATAGTATTACCTTCAAATAAATTATATCATATTATTGAACAGAATTTAAATGATGTTTGCACTAAATATGGAATTATTAGTAAAACAAAAGGTAGTTCAGCTCATGTTAATACTTCAGTAGAAAATAGAGTTAAATATTATATTGATAATGATGGATTAGAACTATCAGAAATTTTTGCAAATTCAAAAATAGCTAAACAAATAGCTGATACATCTAGAGTAAGTTTTAGTTTAAGTCATGATTTACCTATAGAAAAATTAATTAAAATCGGGTCTTGTGTTAAATTGCAAACTAAAACACAAGAACATATTGATATTGGTGGAAAGTATATTTTATTTTCAAGTGATCTAACTTGGAATAAATTAGCTGAGTGGCACACATCTTCCAGAGTAGTGTTAATTAGAACTAATAAAACTATATAACTCGGTATTCTTTATATGATAGCATTTAGAACAAATATAAAAGGAGAATAGTATGAATGCTATTGCAACTAAACAAAAGAAAATACAAAAACAAGCTCAAACATATGTACAAGAGTGGTTAAAATGTAAAGGTTCCTTTGATTATTTTTGTGAAAATTATATACTTATTGAAATGCCTGGTGGTGATATAAACCTAAAACCATATGCTCCTCAATCAGATTTAATAAAAACTATTAATAGAGAACATTATGTATTAGTATTAAAGTCGAGACAGATTGGTATATCAACTATTATTCAAGCTTATTCTACTTGGTTATGTACATTTTATGATAATGTTGTTATTGGAATAGTTTCAAAGGATGGAAAAGAAGCAACTGACTTTGCAAGATTTATTAGAGGAATGGTTGAAAAATTGCCAAAATGGATGGGTGCTACATTTGAAAAAAAGACCGAGCAATCATTTATTTTAACTAATGGCGCTAAGGTATATGTTTCACCAGTCAATCCAAATGCACCAGAGAAAACCCTTCGTGGTAAGGCAATTACATTTTTAGTAATAGATGAGGCAGCCTTTATTAAATTCTTAGATACTGCTTGGACTTCTATGATTCCAGCTCTATCAACTAATCAGATGCATGCTAAAAAAGCTAATGTTCCTTATGGTACAGTTGTATTATCTACACCTAACAAAACTGTAGGTCCTGGTAAATGGTTTTATGAAAAATATATGAAAGCTGTTAGTGGTGATGATATATTTAAAGAATTTACAATACATTGGAGAGATGTAAAAGAATTAGCTGAAGATTCTGATTGGTATAACACACAATGTTTATTATTTGAGAACGATCCTAATAAAATTCAACAAGAGTTGGAATTGAAATTTTTAGCTACAACTGGTTCATTTTTTAGCGATCATGTTACTCAGGTATTACAAGATATAGATACTGATCCGATAGAAAGAATTAAATTGTTTAATGGAGAATTTTGGCGTTATAAACACGCAATGGAAAATACTCATTATATAATTGGAGTTGATACGGCACCTGAGCATGGTGAGGATAAATCAGCTATAACTATATGGGATTATCAACATTTAGATCAAGTAGCTGAATATCAAGGTAAATGTAGAGTTGCTGACTTTGTTAAAGTTGTTAAGGTTGCTGCTGCTCAATACCCTGGAACAATAGTAGTAGAATCAAATTCATATGGTAATCATGTTGTTGAAGAAATGATGCAAAGCGAATTTTCTCATATGATGTATAAAGAGAAGAGAGGTAATACATTAGTTCCTGGATTACAAACAACAGCTAAAACAAGACCTTTAATAATTGATGCTTTATATTCATTAATAACAGAGTTTCCTGAAATTATAAAATCTAAAAGATTAGTGTTAGAATTAATAGGATTGATTAGCAAACCAAGCGGAAGAGTAGAAGCTGATATGGGATGCCATGACGATTTAGCTTTATCTGCAGGTTTAGCTTTTTATGTTCATAAATATGATCCAGTATTAATGCTACAAAACAATTTAGTAGTTAGTAATTTATTTACAGAAGTAATGAAACTTAATGAATACGGTCCAGATTCAATGACTGATGCATCTATTATGAAACATGTTAAAGATAATATTTCTAAACAGTCAGGTGCAATAAACACAATGGAATTCTTTTTTGGAGCAGATAGAGGATAAAAATATATGGAATACATTAAACTAAAAACTTTGAACAATTTACCACCGCAGTTTGTTCAGGAATGTAATGCAACTTTACAACAAGAATTGTTTGCATTACCTATTTTTCCTGATAAAGTTGCATCTTTAAATGGTATGGAATTATATTCCTCAAAAAGTTTAAGAGAAAAATATATTAATGCTATGTATAAAATATCTAAAGTTGCTCCAGTAGCTCCAGATATTGAAAGGTTAATTAATGAGGGTAAAGTAGTTCCTTGTTGGATTAATAGAGGAATTTTTAGACTTGCTGTATTTAAAAAATTAGCTCCATACTCAAGTCAGGGAATTGCAGGATTTTTTACACCAGCATCAAAGCAAGTATTTATATTAATGGACAACAATATAAAATGGGGTTTTGCTAAAGATAAAGTTCTATCTGATCTTATGTTACATGAATTGATGCATATGGCGTCTGATAAATTTAGAAATAATTTTATTTCAATGTTTTTTACAGAGTTTATAAAATATTATAGTGCTTGTTTTTCAGAAATTTTTAAGACTGGCGATAACAACATAACAAATGAATCTAAAATTATAATAAGATATTTATTTGCTAATTTTGAATTTAAAGAATCTAATTCTTCAACATTAGAAAAATATTTAAAACTTATTAGTCAAACTTTAAGAGGAAAATCTAATTTATCAAGTGATAAATTTAATTCAGTATTAACAGATTTTTATCATTATATGAAATTATATTTTTCTGATATAAATGCATTACATTCTCAACTTAGAAATTTTGCACATATATATAGTGGTTTAATGAAAGGATATATAAATGGTTTAGATGTTATAAATAATGCATCTTTTTGTAGTCAAGAATTTTTTTATCCTTCTGAAATTATTGCTATGTATGTAGAATTATATAAAGGATCACCAAGTAAACCATTTTCTGTTATCAAAAAACTATAGAGGTAATAAATGGCTGATAAAAGATTAAGTAAGGATCAAGCTTCTAGACAAATGGCGGCTGCTGATAAAAGAGTAAAAGGTATTAGTAGTATAGCTGATTCCGCTGTTAAAAGATCTAAAATACTAGAAATACATAAACAGTATGGATCTGATAAAGGTAATCGTCAGGCTGTAACCTCCGTTGATAAAGCTTTAAATAGTCTCTCAAAAACAACTCAAGCTTTAGCAAAAGGTGTTAAACTAATTACTGTTGAAACTGCTAGAGGTGTTAAAAACATTACTGCTTCTGGCGCGAAAGCAATGAATGAATATGCTAAAGCAATTACTGAAGATATTCATATCAATAGACAAAATTTTATGGTAACAACTATTGGAAAGTTTACACCATTAGTTGGTTATGCTGTTGCTAAGATGATGGAAACTACTGTATTTAGAAATATGATAGATAAAATGAAAATTGGTTTAGGTAAAGCATTAGACTCTGTTACGTCTAGATTCAAAAGATTAGCGTCTATGGGATGGGAGAAAGGTAAGGAATTCTGGGGTTCTATGATGGATAGAATTTCCGGTAAACGAGGCGCTGTTAAAACAAAAATGGCTAATGCACGCCAAGTTAAACAAGAGAAAAAATACTTTACTAAAGAATCAGCTATCAAAGATGCACTAGCAGATGCTAAAGTTCAAGCTGCTGCTAAAAAAGCGTCTAGAACAAAAACTATTGAGAAACAAGTGCCTCATATGGCATCTGGTGGTTATGTACAAAAAGAGGGTTTGGCAAAAGTTCATGCGGCTGAAGTTGTACAACCAGTTGATAAAATTGTTGAAACCATTGTTGAAACAGTAAATAAAAGACTTGATAAAGAAAGAAAAGATACTCCAGAACGAGGCTTTGAATCCATGTTTAAAAAATCTAAAGAAAAAGATTTGTTTGGAATGGAAAAAGCTTCTGATACTATTAAAAATGTTTTCCAGATTATGCAAAGAAAGAACTTGGCACTTGAACAAAGAGTCATGAAAAGAGATAAAAAGAATCAACAAGGTTTAATTGGTTCTTTCATGACTGCCTACGGTGAAGAAGCTAAACAAGAAGAACTACCATTAATGGAAAGACAGGTTCGTGCTACTTTGGCAGTTAAAGAAGCTATTGCTGGTGAGAATAAAAATGCTCAAGTTGCATGGCAAAAAATGTTATACGAGCATCCATTCTTTCATGCTTCTTATTTAGCTGCGAAAACGACATCTAAACTTTTTACATCCCCATTGAAATTTATATTCAAAAAGAGGGGAATGTATGCTAATAAATTAAAAGCATCTGGTACTGTATTTGAAAGAATTTATGATGCTTCATCTCAAACTTTTACTGGTTTAATGGAAAAGTTAGACGATGTAATTTATAATCTTTATTCAATAGCTGGTTCTACAAAAGCTAGTGCAGAAAAAGCTGGTGCATCAACTCCTAAATCACTTGATGCAAAAAAAGCTCCTAAACAAAAAGGTTATAGTATAGCAGGTCTTTATGCTAAATTACTTTATGCTACACATGTAAAATATCCAGCTAAAGCTATTGGTTGGGCTGGTAAAAAGTTAGCTAATACTTTTGGTAGTCAAGGAACTAGAAATTGGTGGAAAAAAGCTACAGCAGAAGGCAGTGGTGTAGAAGCTCTTAAAAAAGCAAGAGACAATACCGTTGGTAAAGCATGGACTGGTGTAAAAAACAAATGGAATAGAAGAAATGAATCTGGTACAGCAAAAAGAGCAAGATTAAAAAGAGAAGCAACAAAAGCTGCAGCATTGAAAGCCGCAGAAGCAAAAAAAGATGAAATAGAACAAACAAGATGGGAAGAAAATAAAAAATTCAAAAAATTAAAGAAAGCTGGTTGGGATCAAAGAAAAGCTGCAAAACAAATTCAAAGAGATAGAGATAGAAAGGCTAAACGAGAAGAGTTAGATGATGATGGTAAACGAATTGATTTAGGTTTAAAAAGAAAAGCTGGATATAAAGATTGGTTAAAATGGAAAAAAGATCCTGAACGTTTAAGAAATAAACAAAATAGACAACGTGAAAATTTCTATACTGGATCAAAAAAGAAAAAAGAAGAGTTTTCTTCAGGTGGTAAAGATAGAACTGGAAAGAAAACTACTGCTGGTAAATTAGATGAGCTTGTTACAACTAATAAAAAACAATTGAAAGTTGGTGTTGAGAATAAAAATGCTAATGTAAATACATTAACAAGAATTGGTAAAGGTGCTAAAACATTATGGTCTTGGATTGGAATAGCTGCATCTTGGTTATTCAAAGCTCCTGGAATGATAGGAGGTTGGATAAAATCTGGACTGACATCTTTAGCTGGTGCTGGAATCGGAACTGCACTCGCTGGAATTATTGGACCAGCTATAGCAATCGCTTTAGGTAGTGCTGTTGTTTATAAAGTTCTTAAAAGTATAACAGACCCATTTCTAAAAAAGAAATATGACGAGGTAGATAAGAAAAATGCTGATGCTTATTCTAGTGATAATGATATTTTATCTAAATCTAAAATTGGTTTAAAAGAATCTAGAGCTAAAGGTGATAAAAAAGGTATTTTAACCAATTACATGAAAATTAATCAATCAGCAAGTATTGGTAGAAATTCAAGTAAAGCTAAAAAAGATTATGGTTTATTTACATTTAGTATTAATTATGATCAAATTACATCTGGTCAGAAAAAATATATGGCAGAAAATATTGGAAAATATGTTGATTATGGACCAGATCAAGTTGAAAGATTAAGAGAAAAATGGACTAACATGCAACATGAGATGAAACCATTCAAAATGTCTTATGAACAGTATGGTATAAATAGAGAAAAATCTTTTCTTGCTTATTTGAAATCACAAGGAAAAGTTTTAACTAATGAGCAAATATCAAATAATCAAAGAATAAATAGAGTATTAGGTGTCGATACAACACCAAAAAATACTAAAGCTACAACCACATCTAAAGCTAGGTTTGAACGATCTGCTTCTAAAAGAATGAGTTCTACTAAAAAACAAATGTATGAATCTAAAGTAAATAATTTACAAGCTTCAATAACAGAATGGTTACCTTTAGCAAATCAATTTGGTGGAAATACTACTGCAGGAATGTTAGCTGCTAATTTTGTTATGAGAAAATCAGGTGAAAATCCAACATCTTTATTAAGTACTGTTAATAAAATAACAAGTTTTTCAAAAGAACAATGGATGGCGTTTAATGGAAACCCACAAGTTCATGATGCTGCTATGTTTATTAAAAACCAAAAAGAATCATTTAAAGATCTAGTAAAAAAAGCTAAAGAAACACAACTTGGACAAGATCTTAGTACAACTCAAAAATCTTTAAAAAGTACTGCACAACAAGCTTCAGATGCATATACCGAAAGTATAGGATTTGGTGGTTCTAAAATGGATGCAATGAAAGCAGCAGCAGCAGAAGTAACAGCTGGTAGTGGAACAGCATACAACGAATTTGTAACTTCAGAATCTGGTCAAAAAGCGTTACAAGCTATGAATTCTCAAATTGCTAATTCAACAGAAGCAATAGATTCATGGCGAGGAATGTCAGCACAAGAGAAATTAAAACAACTTAAGTTATTATCAACTACTGGAGTAAATAATTTAGTAATTAAAGCAGAAAAAGCTAATGAGAAATATGGTATTAGTGAAAAGGCGGCATCTGGGTATAGTCAAGCAAAGCAAATTGTTAGTGATTTAGCAACAAATGCTCCTGGTATGTTATCAACTATGAAAGAAAATGCTATTAGTGCATTTATAAAAATGAGTGACTTTTTTGAACAAGCATACGGAGACCCTAAACAATTTTATGCTGATACTAAAGAGAAATTGTGGGGTGGTATAACTTCTATTAAAGAATCTTCAATTGCTATGTTTCAAATGCAAAAAGCTCATTTAATATGGGAAGCTCAACAAGCAGGTTATATGGGTGGTAATTTACCATATGATATTCCAGAATTATCTGGGGTTAATGTGCGTGAAAAACTATCTGGAATGTCAGGTATGAATGCAAACAGAGTTGCTCAGATAAATGCTAGACAAGATATACGTAATGCAGAATTGAGTAATAATATGGTTGCAGGATTAAACGGAGTTAAAGAATCAGTAGACATGGGAACTAAATCTAATACCACTCTAATTAATACAGTTAATAATAATAGTTCATCTACTACTGTAGCAAATAGTTCTAGAGGTGGAGGAAATAATCAAAATTCATCTTGTCGAGATGACTTCGTAAATCAAATATTAACAGATGGTCTTTCGTAAGGAGATAGAATAATGGGTGTATTAAGATCAGGTTATGATGGTTATGTAGGAGATGTATCATTAAATGGTATGGTGTTTGGAATGCCACCAAATACTCATTTAAGTGATACGGTCATGAAAGCTTCAATGCCAACCGCAACCATTATTCCATGTGAACCAAAATTTGATCAAGGTCTTTCTTTATTTCAATTAGATTCAGATAAAGGTATGATTGAGTACCAAAAAATATTAAATAGTGTAGGTTTTTCATTCACTGATCGTGCTATAAAAGTTGCTTATCTAGCAGATAACTTTCCTACTGATACTTTTAATAATGAATATGGTGAAACTTTTCTTGATAAATTCGCTGATGCAGCATCAAGTGGGGTTGGGGATTTAGCTCAAATTCTTGGAATAACAGATTCTAAACAGATAACAAATGCCATATCAAATGCACAAAAAAATGCTTCTAATTCTGGCGGAGTTTTAGGAATGGCAGCAGATATGATTGGTGGTGCAGCAGGTGATATAAAATCTTTAACTGAAGCTGGGTTTGGAGCTTTTGGTGCAAAAGGTGATAAATTATTATCAAGTATGGTAAAAACTATGGGGTCAATAGCAACAGGTGGTAGAGTTGACTTTCCTCAAGTTTGGAAAAATAGTAGTTTTACACCATCATATTCTATGACTATAAGATTATACAACCCAAACCCATCCAGTGCTGAGTCTACAAGAAAATATATAGTAGGTCCAATAGCAGCTCTAGTTGCTTTAGGTGTACCAAAGGTAGGGGAAGATTCTTCAACATATAAGTGGCCATTAATATGTAAAGTTAGATCACCAGGAATATATCATTTGAATGCTGCATATATAAGTAGTATTGCAGTTATAAAAGGTGGGGATCAACAAAGTATTGCTTATAATCAAGCATTAGCAATGTGTGATGTTAGAATTGATTTTGGTAGTTTATATAATAGTATTTTAGCTGGTACTGGAACTAATTCATTAGGTCATAATAGACCTACATTGGGAACTTATTTGGAAGCAATTGGGGGTAAATCAATTAGTAGTGAATCTAAAAATAGAGGAAAAATAGTCATAGCATCTAAAGGTCCTGGTAGTTCTAGTATCTATAGATCTAACATTAAAGTTAGTAAAAAACAATCTAATAAAACAAATACAACTGAAGATATTGACCCAAGGGCAGATGAAAAAAGAGTTGCCGCTGCAGCAATTTTAAGCAATCAAACCCCAGCTGGAATGAAACCAAGTTAACAAATTGAATTTCTCATTGATAATGTTAAGTAATAAGCTATATATAGATTTATTAAGGATTTAGTTTGATTTGTTAGATTGTCATATTCTTTATCAAATTTTATATCTTTTACAAGAATTTGAGTAAGAACATTACATTGTTGTTTAAAGTATACCATTGATTTAGTTCTTTTAACAGCCATTAATGAACGAACATTTTTAAAAAATTCATCTCCACAAAGATGTCCTACTTGTGATAATTCTTTTACAAATAGTTCTAATATCAATCTTATATTATCTACATTCTTAATATTTGTTAAACTTTGAGCTAAAGAAGTCGCTAATGATGCTCTAACTTTTGTAAGAGTTCTGGCATCATTAACCGCTTTAGTATCAATTACTTTATACACTGTTATATTTTTAATTACATCATTAATAACACGACTAGATTTTTCTAATTGTTGATATTGATTAGTTTCATCATCAGACTCAATAGGATTCTTCATAGCATTTCCATCTTTACTCGCCTTATAATAAATTTCAGCAAAACTTTTAATACTTTGTGAGATTCGTGTTCTACACTCCGTTATAAATTTAGCAATCCCTTCAACATCTCCACTTTTTATATATTTTCCAAATCTATTATCCATTTCTTTAGACATAAAAAATAATGATCCGGGTATAGTTTTTTCTCTTGAAAATAAGTGAGTTTTTGCTAAATTTTCTAAAGCATATTTAAATACATCTGGATTACAGAATTGCATTTGTTTGTGCATTAAATTAGTATAATTTCTAATGATATAGAATATCATCATTGATTTATATGCAGTAATCTGACGACTTTTATTAAATACATACATAAGAAATATATAAAAATTTGATAAAGGATCTTTGTGTAACTTCCATTGAGAAGCAGTAGTTCCTTCATAAAATCTTTTTACAAACATAGTAATATCTTTTTCTTTTAATTTACATAAATATAATAATTCATAATAATATTTTTTAACCGATGGATAATAACATGGTTCCGACAAACTAGATAATTCTGTAGCTGTAATTTTATGTACAGCTCGTTTTAATTTATCTAAATTTATATCAGCTTGTTTTAGTAATATTTCCATAATTTTATTCCAATGTAAAAATTCTAACTGTTATATCATCTTCAGTAAAATATATCCATTCTGGTGAGTATTCCATTAATTCTTGCTGATTAAATTCATCAATATCAAAATTAAAGAATATACCACTTTGAGGCTTTATAAGTCTACAATGAGATACACCATCTATATTATGTACTAAGTCTATTATTTTTGAACGTCTAATATCTATTTTTGAACCAAACAAGTCTTCGTAATAATCTATAATTGTGGATTTAATTTCTGATATTAAAATAGCTTCATCAATTGAAGAATCATTTACTTTAAATACTTCTATGACTATTTTTAAAGGTATTTCATATTCAGGTTTTCTCCAACCCAATTCACTATAGATGTATTTGGTTCCTTTATTTTCAACATATACAATATCATTATCTTTTGGTGAAGAAAAAACATATTCATTAGTAATATCATCTACACATAAAGCTATTTCATTTTTATGATCATCCCAAACACCACCTTCATTTCCTGATACTATATAACTATCTCCAATAGAACCAACAGGAATATAAGTTAGTCCTATAGCAGTAATTGAATTTTTTGTAGGAGTATTTAATAACATATTTTTTGATTTTCCAGTAGTATTACAAAATTTTATATTAATAAAGTCAGTTAACATTCTATAATTTTTAAATGAAAATGAAGATAAGAAACTTTGTAAAACTTGAGTTTCAAAAGTTACTTTACCAGAGTCTTCAAGAGACTCATAATATGATTTTAAAATAACAGGTATATCATAAATAACTGTATTAGTTCCATCATCAATAGTATTTGAAATCATATATGATTTTAAATCTTTTCTGAATGTAAAATTTACTGAATATTGACTTATTAATTGTTGTATTGGTAAAGATGGATTACTTATTGTAAAATAATATGTTTGAGCTGCAGCAGGTATATCTAAATAATCAGTAAATTCACATGTAAATGTTCCACCACCTGTACCAGGATCATTAGTCATAATATATTCATCGCCAGTTGATTCTATAGACATAACACATTCACATAAATCAAAATCAGATTCATTAGAATAATAAGACAATTCAAATGTTGCAGTTGGTGTAGTTTCACCTGCAATAACTACTAAATTATTAGTATGAAAATGATATAAATCTTGTAGTTCATCTGTCCAACTTTGTATCAATGTAGGAACTATTTCAATTTGTCTCATAATATAATGATAATAAGCTGACTCGTTTTGTGATTCAAGAGTCATTTCAAATAAAGTTATATAATCAGTTCCATCTATATTAATAGTAGTTTCTCGTGGAATATATGTAGTAGTTGAAGGTAGAGTAAAAGTAGCATCTGGTGGCGGATAAGATGCATTTTTTGTTGGAACAATTTCGTCACCAAATTTTAAAATAGTATATAATTGTATTTCATTGATTTTTAAATCAGATCTTTTTAATACTGGTATTGAATTAGAATATATTGGTGCATCAGGAATAACAACATCAAAGTTTTTATAGTCTTGCTCAGAAACCAATCTGTTTAAACTAGTTAAACTTTTAATAGAATTATTTCTAATTTCTTGTAAATCTTCTTCATCTTCTCCACTATAAGCTGGTGAAGGATTAATTACAGTATAATTAACCACAGTTGTTTCTCCACCCTGCTGACTATAAATTCTTCCACCAGATGTTATTGATCCACTTATAACATTTCCATCAGATCCTTCTGTTAAATTAGTATATACTATAACAGTTGATCCAGCTAATGGTTGTTGACCAATGATACCATTACCAAAATATAATTTTCTTCCATCAGATGATACTCTAACTACATATCCATAATCACTATTACTCATTAAATATAAACTATTAAACTGAGTATATAATCTACCAGTATCTTCTGATGATGAATCAGGATCTCTAACATATACTACCATACTTGCTAACTTACCATCAAACGGTACATTAATATCAGTAAATTGAAACAATTGTAAATCACTATCTATTGTAAATTCTTGGACAGTTGATTTGTATTGTCTTACTGGAAGTAAAAATTGAAAGTATGATAAATCAGGGTCTGTAATTATTGAAACGGGTAAGTTATATATCTTTCCGTCTTGTTCTGTTGTAATAGATACTGAAGTATTATTTGTCACATTTATTGTTGTTGTATAATAAGTAATGAATGATATACCATCACTAGTTGTAAATTCAAACCCTTCCTTAATATTAAACACAGTATCAGGATCATTAAAAGGAAAATTAATTGTAACCAAAACATTACATATAGCATACTCAGCTTCTTTCGGACTATATCCAAGAAATGAACTTAAGTTATGAATAGATTCTGGTAGTTGAGCTTGTGTAAGAAAAAATTCTCTATATATATTAGTTTGATAGAACATTAAATTAGAACTCAACGTTGTTAGTATATCTATCATATATGATAAAAATGAAGATTGCGTCAAATCAACTTCATTCAATTCCATATATTGTTGAAGAAAATCTACTACCTGTGTTCTAATAGCATCTCTTGATGCATAAATTGTTGTTGATACTGGTGTAGTCATATTATCCTCTATGATTAAATATGTATGTCATCTATAACATATTTTTTATTTTTAAATTCTCCATTAACTATTATTGTGTGTCCAGCAAATAAATCACCATCATTAAACCACATAATGCAATCTAATCCTTTCTTTTGATCTAATCGAAAAGTTATATCATCTATATGTAATGATCCAATAAAATCTTGTGGTGATACTGGTTTTCCTTTAGCCCACACTTGTTTATAATTTGCATACATTTGTTTTATAATAGTTTTGTATATATATTGAGTTTGTCTATTTAAAATTCTTAAATATGGTTTATAATCAAACTTAACACCTTTCATAGTAGTAACAGTTATTCTAGTAGATGTATTATGAAATTTATCAGTAGTTTCATATTCATCTTCGTCATCGTCAATATATTTTCTCTTCTCTAGAAAAATTTCATTTAATTTAAATTTATCCATATTATGTCCCTATGATTCTATTAGACCTGCATTATCATTCCACATGTCTATAAGATTAGTTTTTAGTTCCTCATCTTTAGCAAGCATTCTGGCTAAAGTTTGTGCTTCCTCTACGGTATGAATTTTTTTATCATAATCAAAAAATACAAAAATATTTTCAGTTTTAGCTTCTAATTTTTCTATTCCCTTACTTTCATAAACTTTGCATTTTAATTTCCAGTATCTCTTTTCAGTATTAGGATATGGTTCTATTCCAGTTACTTTAAATAAAGGGTATGTATCATTTTCTGATTGCAAGAACTCGGATTCAAATTTAACAAAATCCCCTGCATATGGTGTTATACCATAGATTGAAGGGAACACAATACTAGTCTCTTGCTCTTTAATTAACCCTGTCTCTGAACCATCAAATGCGGTTGAAATTTCATCTGCAAAATATACAGGTAACAATAAATACTTATCCCATTTGATACCAGATAAATCTCCGGTAGTTTCATAAGCACCACCCATCATTTGCTCTTTATCCCAAACAGTTGTATCCTTATTTATATTCCAATAAGTTGTTAAAAAAGCAACCCCATGTTTACTATAGTAGTCAAGTACGAGTTCCTGATACTCATGAATATAATCGTAAAGACGTTCCCAGTTTTGCATAGTTTACCTCTTTAATGAAGCTATAAATTTGGTTAATAAAGGTTTAGCAATAGCTTGACTTTTTAAAGCTTTCATTTTCATTTGTGTGTTATTACTAACAGAATCTATAGTTAATGGAGTAAATTTTCCTTCAATTAAATATATCTTTATATTTCCTTGACTATATTCATTAGAAAAATTAAATGTATAATTAGAATTTAAATATTTTCCTTTTTTCTTTAAAATTACTTTAAATTCTTCATTATTTTCTTTGGGAACAGTGCAAAAAAGTTCTTCGAGTTGTATGAAATTATCACCTTCTTCAAATTGATTTATAAAAGAATCAATATATTTTATTGGTGCTTTTAAAAGCATTTGAGCACATAGTTTATCATCTTCCATTATACCTAAAATATTTAATATCATAAAAGTATCATTTAATTCTATAATAAATATTTGAACATTACCAATGTGTTTTTTTACAAACACCCCTTGATATGTTTTTATAATACCATAAATAATTCTGTTATGCATAATATTTCCTATTGTAATTGAAAGAAGTTTGTTTTTTATGATTCAAACTTTAACATATTTTGATCATTAATCTCAATAGTTAATGAATCAGTATCTCCTTCATATTCTAAATCGAGATCAACTATAAACCCATGACCGTCACTCATAAATGATATATCTATATTAGTAAGTAGTGCTCTATCATCATATAACATTAATCTATATTGAATTTCTGATCTAATATTTTCTTCTGTAACTTCATCTGCAGGATCAAAAATATATTTATATAGGTTGCTCCCATATTCTGGATTTCCTACATAAGTTCTTATCTGTGTTAATAAAATATTATTCCATGATGTTAAAATAGCTTGGATATTACTAACTCTAGAAAAATCTCCAGATGAAGATATTAGCGGAACATATTCAGTTATAGTTGCTCTTGATCCTATTATATTTTTTTGAAATTTTTCTAGAGTTGAAGCCATTATTTTTTCCTATCCTCTATCAGTTTCATTCTTTGATCTTCAATATCCGCTTTCCATTTTAGAAGATCATTGAATCTTTTTACTGGCATTATAAGAATATCATGATAACCTTGGTGCAGCATTTCAATACATGCAAATACTGATTCATTCATTAATTTTTTATAACTATCTATAACATCAGGCTGAGTACACCATGCGAAAGAACTGGGAAACCAAATCGATATCCACATCCTCTTCCGCGCTACAATGCGGACAAAATGTTTTCATTTTTAAATCTACCCCATATTTACCAAACTCTTCCTGATAAGTTTTATGAATAACTCTTTTGTCTCTTGCAGGAAGTGTCAAATAAGCATCTAGTATATCAATTCTCTCTGAATATACTTTAGCTTTTTTGTCAGCTTCTATATCTTGTTCGAATCTATCAATGATTAAAGTTTCAGTAATTAATTCTATAGATGAACCAGGTCTGCTACTAAGATTTTTAATAGCCATCATTTCATCATATAAAGATGGTTGTCTAATTACTGCAGTTATTCCTTTAGAAACAGGAAGTGGTACTGAAATTTGTTTTTTCAAGATATCTTTTTCTGGATACATATTAAAATTAAATGTATCAGATGCTTGAATAGTAACTGGGTATTGTTTACTACAAGTTGAACATGTAATATCATAATTCCTTACTTCTTCATAAGTTATATGATATAAACCATACAATAAAGCATCTCTATCTTTTAAAGTACAAGCTTTCAAAAATATTTCAAAATCTTTAATAGCTGCAGGTTTTTTAACAAGTGTTTCGTATATACACTTATTTAAATGCTCGGTAATTTTGTTTGGTGAAACTAAACTACCTTTCATTTTTTCTTCTTCAGCTACGTTTAAACTTCTTACATTAAATGTAAGTTTAGTATGTGGTGTAGTAACCTCATACTCCGGATACGATAAATTAAACCCTGTAAATGGCATTTTTTAATCTCCCTTTCATTCATATCTAATTAATATATTCTAACAGTTGTTCTATATTTTGTCTGCTTTCATTTGTAATTTTGTAATTTTTGATTGCAAACTTTTTTGGCAATTTTCACTATTTTTAGCTTTACTACAAGAAGACATACCTGATTTTAGTTTTTCTATTCTCATTGTCATGGCTTTCTGTTTGAAAGATCTCATGCAATCTACTTTATCAGGTTTACCCTTGCAAGCTTGTGCTGATTTACTTAAATATTGTTGGTATAATTTTGCAGCAGCAAATGCTATCATTGCAGCAGCAGCACCTCCAGCCATACCAACAACTATTTTACTATTTGCTGCTTTGCCGGCTGTATCTACTGCTAAATCAGATGCAGCTTTAGCACCTTTTTTAATAGTTGATTTAGCAGATTTCATTGCAGTTTTCATATTGTTATATAAACCCTGAACATATGTTTGCTGATCGCCTGCTTCTCTTAGAAACTCTAACATTACTCTTGAAGAAGATAAATTATAATCTACAATCGGACCCATTTCAATAACTAATTTATAAAAATTTTTATTAGTATTATAAACCAATCCTCGAAATTGTTCCCACAATTCATTTTCTTTAATAATATTATACTTTTCTATTGGTATTTCATTATGAACTATAATATTCATAATTTGATAATCAGAAGCTTCATTTTGAATAAAATAATTTAATTCTTTTTCATTGTATATTTCACATATAGTGGTTCTACATATACTAAGAAACAGAAGTGAATCATTTATATTCATAAGAACCCCATTATATTGAAAAAATAGTCGAACCCAGATATAAAGAGTTCGACTATTTTATTTTAAATTAAGCAGTAGCTTGAGCTTTTTTAGCTTTTAGTTTAGCAATATCACTTTGAATAGCCGCTTTAGCTTTTTCAGTTTTAGCAGCTTTATATTTTTTATATAATGCACCAATAGCTTTAGCTATACCATAAGCAGCACCAGCAGCAAGTACTCCACCAGCAGCACCAACCATACCAGAATTAGCTTTAACACCAGCAACAGCAGCATTCTTTCCTTTTCTAAGATTTCTTGCAGCTGTAGTCCATGTTTTAGTCCATGGTCCCTGTGGACCGTTACCAGCTTCATCTTCAGTCATTAACTGTTTTTTTGCAATTGAAGCAGAAGTTAATGAACCATTAGCTTTAGCAAATTCAAGAATTGGAGATGCAGATGAATAACCTAATTCACTTACTGGACCCATTTCATAAACCATGGTCATAATATCTTCTCGAGTTACATACTCACTAAGATAATTGGTGTTCATAACAATACATTCTTTGAATATATTCCATACTTCTTCTTCAGCAGCAGCATCAAATTTTTCCTCAGGCATTTCACCTAAAGTAACAAGATGCATAACTTCATAATCCGAAGCTTCATTTTGAATATAATTAACTAACTCTTGTTTTTCCTCAACTTTTGATTTAATAATAGACTCAGTAACATAATTTCTAGCTATTTTTAAAAAGAACAAAGTTTCTAATACTGGATGTAACATAATAATCCCTCCTGTTTATATTTGTATTTTTTATTTGTTTTTGTTTCCATATCCATCAATAACATCAACTGATGCTGAAATATCATTATGAAATTTTACACAGTTGTCATAAACCCATTTTTCATGCCATGCATAATCCACATTAAATTCTATTTCAATATCCAATTTTCCGATACTTTCAATATCACTTGCATGTAAATCTGCTGGATCTTTTGTTGGGAATACTCCATCATAACATGCATAATATTCAATTGTTTTTGCATCAGGAGCTGTAGTCCAGTAGTATAAAAGAGAAGAATAAGTCTTTTTAGAATATCCTTGTCCTTGATCTAAATTGTCATCAAATACTTGAGTAGTACCAGTTCTATAATCTCTTATAGCTTTTACCCATTGATGCATAATTGAAGTAATTGGTAATCCTTGCATTTCAGTAAATTTAACAGATACTGAATTTCCATAATCTAAATTTCCAGGCACTGCCCATTTTACTCCACCTAATCCAGTAAACTCTATTTTATTTAAAGTTCCACCAGGAGGTGTTACTCCTGTACAACATGCTGCTAAAATTGTAGATGCCTCACCTGAAGTAAGTGATCCAGTTGCTTGATCTGCAGATTCACCTTCAAATAATCCTGGTGGCATTCCATCAAATCTTATAAAGTGATAACCTGTTATATATGGATCTGCAACACCAACTGTGTGCCCACCCCAACGTCTTGAAAGTAAATTTTTCGATGTAGCTACGAAAGCATTTTTTAAAGCCATGATTTATTCCTCCAACATAGTATTTTTATTAAGAAAATTAAAATCCTTTTTTAGGAATAATAGAAAATTTCTTTTTTCACATAATTATCTTATTCTGTAATATTCAAAATACTATCCTATATATTGTATTTCTTTATATTTTGTTCTAAATAATATGTTAACTAGTTGGTTTAAAATACCAGAGGAAATATCTCCCTACCTTTAAAGTTATATAAGGTAGGGAGATATAGATGACTTATTTTTCTTTGTCATTTGTAATTGAAAGTGCTCTGAAGTCTTTAAGTTTATTTCCTAATTCCATGCTTAGCTTTCTTGCTTGCAATGCTTTAGTTTTACTTCCACGACCATCCTTACCACCTTCTGCCAATTCAGTAAATTTATTAAAAGCTTCTTTTAAACCTTCTACTGATTCATCGTATTCTACTAAACTCATAATATCCTCCTAAATAATAATTAATAATATCTACAATACTTATAGATTTAATATATGTTCTT